>OJDV01000304.1_pt1 | contig 18163 bp, 17 predicted proteins | sample 1592911 | NCBI WGS metagenome assembly OJDV01 (sample SAMN05416860, study PRJEB24817) | seawater metagenome | isolation source: Sea water | place: Canada:Atlantic | collected 2013-11 | reverse complement strand
ATGTTATTGTCCTAAAAGAAGACCTTAAAAATGACGAATTAATTAATAAAGAAATTTTTATTAACTCAAAAGTAGAAGAAGTAGTTGCACAAATTACAAACTCATCCATTCCAATTACAGAAGAAGAGATCAATTCATTGTTATTAATAGCTCAACAAGAAATCCAGGCAAAAAAAATATTAAAAAATTCTAAAGTTGATGCTTTAGAACTTCTTAGTGTCGTTGAAGACGAGCTTGAAACTAACTTTAGAGATCGTGTTTTTGAAGCTTTAGGGGATGGGTATGAAAAAATTAGAACTGCCGTTGTAGAACGAAATAATTAAACATCAATCAAATCAAATAAAACGAACATTATGAAAAACATCACCATTTGTGTCATTTTAGCATTTTTGCTAGTGTCCTATAATACTGTGTTTGCGCAAGAAATAACCGTGACAATTCAATCTCTTGAAACCTCAAAAGAGAAAATAATAGAGGAAGAGAAGGATGCCTTAAAAGTAGAAGTTGAGGAAATTAATAAAAAATTAGATAAAGGAACTATTGACTTAGCAAAAGCAGATGAATTAAAAGCTGAAGCTGCCGAAAAAAGAGCACTAAATATTGAAAATAGAATTGCGATTATAGACAATAAGATTGCTTTAATGGAAAGGAATAACAAAGAGACTATCGTTGTTTTAAAAAAGGATAAAGTTATAGTTGAGGTATTTGAAGATGGTGAGATGGTTACCGTTTCTTTAAATAAGAAAAAGAAATTCGATAAAAGAACTACCAGTAGATTGTTAATCGCTTTTGGCTTTAATAATTTAGTAACTTCGGGAGAATCATTTACTGAAACAGAAATAAACATTGGAAGATCTCGATTTTTTGAAATCGGATGGTCATGGAAAACACGGGTGTTTGAAGATAGTAACTGGTTGCGATTTAAATACGGGTTTTCATTTTCATTTGATGGTTTAAGGCCTTCAGACAATCAATATTATGTAACAGATGAAGAAATAACCTACTTAGATGTTCATCCGCAAAATTTAAATAAGGCTAAATTAAGAGTGGATAAATTAATATTTCCTATGCATTTTGAGTTTGGTCCTTCTAAGAAAATTGAAAGAAGAGATTATTTTAGATATTCTACTTATAAAAAGTTTAAAGTAGGAATTGGTGGGTTTGCAGGTTTTAAATTGAGTTCTCGTCAAAAACTAAAATATAGTCAGAATGGAGTTAAGGTTAAGGAAAAAATTAAAGCCAGTTATAATACAAATAGTGTTGTTTATGGTTTGAGTGGCTATGTAGGTTGGGGTTGGACAGCTATTTATATGAAATATGAATTGAATTCTATATTTAAATACAACCCTGTAGATCAATATAATGTTTCCTTAGGATTGCGTTTTGATTTATAAAAACACCATTAATTTTGTTTCATCATTTAAAGGTTTTCAACAAGAATTTAGTTGAAAACCTTTTTTTGTAAATAAGTTGCTGTAAAAATTCATTTTTTAAACAAGAATTCTATCTTTGAATACTGAAGATGATATCACAAACAACCATAGATAATGTATTTGAAACTGCTCGAGTAGAGGAGGTAATAGGTGATTTTGTGGTTTTAAAAAAATCGGGAAGTAATTTTAAGGGATTAAGTCCTTTTAGCGATGAGCGTTCTCCTAGCTTTATGGTTTCTCCAGCCAAGCAATTATGGAAAGATTTTTCAAGTGGAAAGGGAGGAAGTGTTGTTTCGTTTTTAATGGAACATGAACATTTTAGTTATCCAGAAGCTATAAAGTATTTAGCAAATAAATATGGAATTGAAGTTGAGGAAACTGAAAGGTCTGATGAAGAAAAGGAACAAGCCTCACAAAAGGAAAACTTGTTTATTGTAAGTGATTATGCTAAGGATTACTTTAATAGTACCTTATTAAATGTTGAAGAGGGTAAGGCAATTGGGTTATCTTATTTTAAAGAAAGAGGATTTACTCCAGAAACCATTCAAAAATTTTCATTAGGATATTGTCTAGATAAATGGGATGCTTTTACAAATACAGCCATTAAAAAAGGATATCAATTAGAATATTTAGATAAAACTGGGCTTACTATTGTAAAGGGAGAAAAACAGTTTGACAGATTTAAAGGGCGAGTTATTTTCCCCATTCAGAGTATGAGTGGTCGTACTTTAGGTTTTGGAGGAAGAATATTAACTAACGATAAAAAAGCAGCTAAGTATTTAAATTCTCCAGAAAGTGATATATACCACAAGAGTAATGTGCTTTATGGTATTTTTCAATCAAAACAAGCCATTGCAAGGGAAGATAATTGTTATTTAGTAGAAGGTTATACAGATGTACTTCAGTTTTATCAAACAGGAATAACGAATGTAGTATCCTCTTCAGGTACGGCATTAACAGCCAATCAAATTAGATTAATTAGTAGATTAACTAAAAATATAACCGTTTTATATGATGGTGATGAAGCAGGACTAAGAGCTTCTATTAGAGGAATTGATCTAATCCTAGAACAAGGTATGAATGTGAAAATTTGTACCTTCCCAGAAGGTGAAGACCCAGATAGTTTTGCAAAGAATAATAATTTAGAAACCCTAAAGTTATATTTGAGTGAAAATGCTACAGACTTTATAAGTTTTAAAGCAGAATTATTAAAAGAACAAACAAAAAACGATCCCATAAAAAGAGCTGAAACAGCTCGAGAAATTGTGGTGAGTATATCAAAAATTCCTGATGATATAAAAAAGGAAGTATATATTCAAGAATGCGCTAGGATTATGAATATTGATGAGTCAATATTGTATAATACTTTAGCTCAAATTCTAAAAAAAGATAAAAAGGATCATTTTAAAAGTCAACAGAAAAAAAGCACTCCTTTTGATGTTGTTACTTCAGAAAAACAAGCCGTAAAAGCTATTGACTTTCAATTTGAATTAGAGAAAAAAATAATTGAATTGTTGCTGGTATATGGTGTGGTTGAAGAAGAGTTTGAAGAAACATCGATTGATGTAAATGAAAAAGGAGAAATCATTCATTCTTCTGAAACGATTAAATCTAAGGTGTTCGAAAAAGTATACTTAGATCTTCAAGAAGACGAAACCGAATTTGCAAATAAGGATTTTAAAGAGTTATACCATCATATTATTGATGACTTTAACAAGAACCAAGATTTTAAAATAGACAGATTAATTAGTAAGCTATCACAAGATAAAGCTGAATTGATCACTCATATTTTGTTTGATAGTGAGAGACACGAATTACATGATTGGGAAGGAAGAGAAATTTATGTTAGACATAAAGACCAGTCGATTTCTCAAATAGTTAGTGAAACAGTTTTTAATTTAAGAAGACATTTAATTACTTTAAAAATAAATGAAATGGCTCATAAAATTAAAACAATGGAGGACGAATCTCTTAAGTTAGAAACTTTAAAAGAAACATTTGAGTATACAACTCTAAAAAAGTTGCTTTCGGATAAACTTAATAGAGTGTTATAATTAACTAAACTGAAACATTCTTGATTGGTGAATCAAATCTGCCAAATTATCTACTTTTAATTTTTTAAGCAATCTAGTTTTATAGGTGCTCACTGTTTTTTCATTAATGCTTAATGCTGCTGCAATATCCTTGTTTCTTTTACCGCTTGATAAAAGGTTAAGTACTTCAATTTCTCTAGCAGAAAGTTTTTTATATCGACTTATAGCACTTGTTTCACCAACATTTCTACTTGTAAAAGTAGAAGTTAACTCTTCATTTAAGAAGATGCCTCCTTTCCTTATTTGCCTAAGTGCTTTTAAAAGTATTTTTGGTGATGCGGATTTAGGAACATATCCTGCTGCACCAGATTTAATAGAACGCAAAGCGTAAATTTCTTCTGGATGAGTAGAAAATATTAATACTCTAACTTCTGGGAATTTCTGCTTGATATTTCTTAAAGCATTAATGCCATTAATTTGTGGCATATCAATTTCCATTATTAGAATGTCTGGTTTTAATTCCTCTAAAGTTTTATATAATTCAGCTCCATTATTAGCTTTTCCTACAACCGAAAAATTCTCATCCTTTTTTAAGATACAAGATATCCCTTTTCTTGTTACAGGATGATGATCTGCAATAACAATTTTCTTCATAATCAGTTAATTAACAAATGATTTTTTTTTGCGTTAGTAGGCGCAATTAATAACTTTATAGGATAGGCAATACTTCTATTACAAATCAAATTTAGAGAAATATTGTAGGAATAAATCAGGAATGAGGGAAATTTCGCTCAACTTCACGAATACTCGTTGAACAACTATATTTTTGTAGGATTTAGTGGAATTTTACAAATGGGTATTGGAATCATTTTGTGCTGATTGATCGTATTTAATTTTAAAAACAAATCAAAAACCACTTTATCTCTATTTTTAAAATCATTTGATGTTTTACCAGTTTCTTTCATTTTCATGGCCCATTCTAATTCATCATAGCTAGCTCCAATTTGATCCTCATCGGTTCTGTTATCTCCAAACAAACCATCTGTAGGAGCAGCTCTTTGAATTGATTTTGGGACTTCTAAATACTCTCCAAGCGCATAAACCTCACTTTTCATAAGATCTGCTATGGGGCTTAAATCCACTCCGCCATCCCCGTATTTTGTGAAAAAACCAATGCCAAAATCCTCCACTTTATTTCCAGTACCAGCCACTAAGTATTTTTTTAATCCAGCATAATAATAAAGAGTAGTCATTCTTAGACGAGCTCTCGTATTTGCTAAAGATAGATTTAAGGTGTTTTTTTCTTCAGGATTTGGATCTTGATTTTTAAATTCTTCAAAAACAGAGGTTAAATCAAATTTAGTAGCACTAACGTTTGGAAATCTGTTTTTAAGTTGCTCGATGTGTTCCAGTCCTCTATTTACTTGATTTTCGGCTTGGTGGATAGGCATTTCCACACAAAGGGTAGGGTATCCGGTTTTGGCACATAATGTAGAAGTAACAGCAGAGTCTATACCGCCACTAATTCCTATAACAAATCCATTCATATTTGAATTTTCTGCATAATCTTTCAGCCATTTTACTATGAAATCTGTTACTTTTTTAGTGTGCATATTGTTGAATTTAAATAATACCTTTGCAACGCAAATTACGTAAAAAGTAAAATTTAAAAAATGTTTTTACGTTAAACAGTTTCAATTAATATATTATGAAAGTTTATCTGTTTTTAATAAGTGTCATTTTATTGATAGGTTGCACAAATGATAGTAAAGTTGAAAAAGAAATTGAATCGATACCTATAGATATAGAGTTATTAAGATTTGATGAGGTATTTGGCTCTTCTAATTTGAATGACCTTCCAGAGTTAAAAAGAAATTACCCAGTCTTTTTTCCAGAACAGTTTCATGATTCTATTTGGGAAATGAAAATGAACGATACTCTAACTCAACAACTTTATGTTGAGGTGATGAAGAAATATCCTTTAGAAGACAAATTAAAGGATGACTTAAAAGACCTATTTAAGCATATAAAATATTATTTTCCTAATTTCGAAACACCAAGAGTTGTAACCGCAAATTCTGATGTTGACTATAGAAATAAAATATTTCTTTCAGATAAAATGTTGGTGATTTCATTAGATAATTATTTAGGAAGTGATCATTTTTTCTATGAAGGGATACCTAAATATATAGTAGATAATATGAAGGAATCTCAAATTGTTTCGGACGTAGCTTCAGTTTATTCTCAAATGTATAATCCAAAAATTGAAAACAGAACCTTTTTAGCTCAAATGATCTATTATGGTCGGCTGTTATATTTAAAAGATTTATGGTTGCCAAATGTTACTGATGATGTGAAGATTGGTTATTCACAGGAGAAATTAACTTGGGTACAAGAAAATGAAACTGAAATGTGGCGAAATTTTATAGAAAACGAATATTTATATAGTACCAACCCTAGTTTGGTCTCACGGTTTATAAATCCTGCTCCTTTTTCTAAATTTTATTTAGAAATTGATAATGAATCTCCAGGAATGGTTGGGCGTTATTTAGGATGGCAAATCGTAAAATCTTATATGGAAAACAACAATGTAAGTCTTGATATATTATTGACATCAAGCGAAGAAGAAATTTTTAATAAATCTAAATACAAACCTAAAAAATAATGGCAAAAAAACACACATCAGATATCAATGTAAATGTAATTTTAGATGAGAATAAGATTCCAGAAAAATTGCAATGGTCGGCAAAAGATGGAGGTATAGAAGATATGGATTCTAAGGCTATTTTTATGTCGGTTTGGGATCATAAAGCTAAAGAAGCATTGCGAATTGATTTATGGACAAAAGATATGCCTCTAGATGAAATGAAAATATTTTTTCATCAAACCTTAACAGCCATGTCCGATACCTTTGAACGTGCAACTAATGATGAGAAAATGAGTGCTACTATGCGTGATTTTTGTGATTATTTTGCTGAAAAATTGGAGATTAAGAGAGGTGAATAATTAATCTTCTTGAGACATTAATAAATTAACCTCACCTATATAATTTAGAACTTCATCTCTACCGGTATTGTTGCTAGAAGAAGTAATATAATAGCTTGGCATTTCTTCCCATGTCTCCAACATTTTTTGAGTATACACCTCGATGTTTCGTTTTAAAGCATTGGGTTTTACCTTGTCTTGCTTTGTGAAAATAATGGAAAAAGGCACTTGATTTTCGCCCATCCATTGCATAAACTCTAAGTCTACTTTTTGAGGTTCATGCCTGCAATCAATTAAAACAAAGGCCAACGCTAATTGCTCTCTTTTAGAAAAGTATTCTGTAATAAATTTCTGAAATACTCTTTTACTGCTTTTAGAAACTTTAGCAAATCCATACCCCGGTAAATCTACTAAAAACCAATTTTTATTAATTAAAAAATGATTGATAAGTTGAGTTTTTCCAGGTCTTCCAGATGTTTTCGCTAAACTCTTTCGTTGCATTAACATGTTGATAAGAGAAGACTTGCCTACATTAGATCTTCCTATAAATGCATATTCTGGTAGTTGTTCCTTTGGACATTTTGCAACATCACTGTTACTAATGACAAATTCAGCAGATTTAATTTTCATTTTTTTTTAATTGATTATAGCTTTCTTTTTAAAAGCCAATCGTAAAGTATTTTATTAAATTCTTCTGGGTTCTCCATCATAGCAGCATGTCCACATTTATCAATCCAAAATAAATCTGAATCAGGTAGTAATTCATTAAACTCTTCTGCCACCTCAGGCGGTGTAACAGAATCATTTTTACCCCAAATAATACAAGTTGGAGTTTTCATTTTCGGCAAATCTTTTGCCATATTATGACGTATAGCGCTTTTTGCAATAGCCAAAGTTCTAATTAATTTATTGCGATCATTTATAGAGTCATAAACCTCATCTACAAGCTCTTTTGTTGCAATAGCTGGATCGTAAAAAACATCTTCTGCTTTTTTCTTAATGTATTCATAATCACCTCTTTTAGGGAATGATCCACCCATAGCACTTTCGTATAATCCAGAACTTCCTGTAATGACTAATGCCTGTATTTTATTTGGGAATGATTTTGTGCAATACAAACCAATATGTCCTCCAAGAGAGTTTCCTAATAAGATAACTTCCTTAAAACCCATGTGATCTATAAAGTCAGATACATATTTAGAGAAGTTTTTAACATTGGTTTTTAATAATGACATTTTGTAAATCGGTAATTCTGGTAGTAAAACTCGATATCCTTTTTCTGATAAGAAATCGGTTACGCCATCAAAGTTACTTAGGCCTCCCATGAGTCCATGAAGTATAACTATAGGGGTGCCTTCTCCAATATCTAAATAGGTAAATTTTCCTTCTTTTTTTAGCTGGTGCTTCATAGTAGGGATTGCATTATTAATAGCAAAAGTAAGCATTTTTATTTTCAACTTTCAATAAATCGCAAAGGGTTGGAATTCAAAACCATATAAATAATTGATACTGAAGTGGTAAAACTTATTAACAATGTGGTAATTTGTGGTAAAAAGTGGTAAAAGTTATATATATTTGAATCTATAATTTTTAAAACAATTTCTTAATGCTCAATTTAATTGGGACATACGAGTGCAAAGCTGATGTAAAGGGTCGAGTTATGGTGCCAACTGCTTTAAAGAGGCAAGTGGCTCCCGTATCTGGTGATGGTTTTGTTATAAAAAGAGCTGTTTTTCAGCCTTGTTTAGAATTATATCCTATGGAAGAATGGAAGTTGTTGATGGAAAAAATGGGAAAGCTGAATCGTTTTAGTAGAAAAAATAATGATTTTATTAGAAGGTTTACCGCAGGTGTAAAAACTGTTGAAATGGATGCTGCAGGAAGATTGTTGATACCTAAGGATCTTTCCTTGTTTGCAGGTATTACTAAAGATATAGTGATTTCTTCAGCAATTAATATTGTTGAAATCTGGGATAAAAATAAATACGAACACGCTATTAATAAAGCTGCTAGTGACTTTGCTGACTTGGCTGAAGAAGTAATGGGTGACGAAAGCGATGCGGACAATGGAATATCATAAGCCGGTATTATTAACCGAAACTGTTGACGGTCTCAATATACAGCCCGATGGGATTTATGTGGATGTAACTTTTGGTGGCGGTGGGCACTCGCAAGAAATATTACGAAGATTAGGGAAAGATGGAAGATTGATAGCTTTTGATCAAGATGAAGACGCCTTGCGAAATGCAATTCAGGATCCTCGGTTTTTATTGATTAATGAAAATTTTAGATACTTAAAACAATTTTTACGTTTCCATAAAATTAAGGAAGTGAATGGGATCTTAGGCGATTTCGGGGTTTCGTCTCATCAGTTTAATGTCGCGGAACGCGGTTTTTCTACTCGTTTTGAAGCAGATTTAGATATGAGAATGAATCAAAGTGCTTCTTTTTCTGCTTATGATGTTATCAATAAATATTCTGAAGAAAAAATAAAAGAAGTCCTTTTTCAATATGGTGAATTGAGAGCCGCATCAGGTATGGCGAGATTGATTGTAGAAGTACGTAAAGAATCTCCAATTGTTTCTAGTGAAGAACTTAAAAAAGCCTTGGGGAGGTTTTTACCAACTCATAGAGAGAATAAAGTTTTGGCTCAAATTTATCAAGCGATTCGCATTGAAGTTAATCAAGAATTAGAAGCTTTAAAAGAATTTTTAATACAAGCCGAAGAGGTTTTAATGCCAGGCGGAAGGCTTAGTTTGTTGTCATATCATTCGTTAGAAGATAGATTGGTGAAAAGGTTTATGCGTAATGGGCTTTTTGAAGGAGAGCCAGAAAAGGATGTTTTTGGAAGGGTAGAGGTTCCGTTTAAAAAAATTGGAAAGTTTGCAATTCCTTCATTTGAAGAAATAAAACTAAATAATAGAGCTAGAAGCGCAAAGCTTCGAGTTGCCGAAAAATTATGAAAAAAGGATTTTATAATTTATTGAAAGGAAAATTTTTGATAAGTGATGATGCTTTCAAGAATTGGCGTTTTATATTTTTTCTTTCAGCATTGGCTTTGGCAATGATAGCAAGTTCACATAGAGCAGATAAAAAAGTACACAGAATTGCTCAACTAAATAATGAAGTAAAAGAAATAAAAAGTGAATACGTAGATGTAAGGATGATTTTAATGCAGGCAAAAATGGAAACAAAAATAATATCAGCAATGGCGAAGAAAGGGTTGGCTCCCTCAGAAACTCCGCCTCAAAAAATAATAATAACTAAAAAAGATTAGCGGGTGCCCATAGCAGAGAAGAACATATTAAACCGCTTATATTTTGTCGCCGGAGGTATGTTTCTCTTTGCGATACTAATTGCCGTAAAAATAATTAACATTCAATTTGTTGATGGTGATAAGTATCGAGATTTAGCAAAAAAGAATACCGTAAAAAATTGGGTGATTCCTTCTAGTAGAGGAAATATTTATGCAGATGATGGTAGTTTACTTGCTACTTCAGTTCCTAAATACGAAATACGATTCGATGCGGTAACGGTTTCTTCTGCAAACTTTAAAAAACATCTTCCTGCTCTAGCAAAAGAGTTGTCTACAATGTTTGGTAAGCCTGCTTCTTACTATGTAACCAAATTTAAAAAAGCTAGAACCAATAAAAACAGGTATATGCTGATAGTAAAAAACTTAGGCTATTCAGATTACATACGTGTTAAAAGTTTTCCGTTACTAAAATTGGGGCCTTATAAAGGAGGGTTGATTGTTGAGCAGAAGACAGTAAGAGAGCATCCAATTGGGAAAATTGCCGAGCGTTTAGTAGGGAATGAAGTGAGTGGCTCTCCTGGGATTTATGAAATGGGGCTTGAAGGTGCTTATGATAAATACTTAAAGGGAAAATCTGGCAAACGATTAAAGCAAAAGATTGCAAAAGGACAGTGGAAACCAGTTTTTGATGAAAATGAAGTAGAACCTCTTGATGGTTATGATGCCATTACTACCATAAATGTAAATATTCAAGATATTGCTCATCATGCTCTTTTAAAGCAATTAGAAATATACAAAGCAGAACACGGTTGTGTTATTGTTATGGAAGTGGCTACTGGTGAAATTAAAGCTGTTGCAAACCTTGGTCGTACTAGTAAGGGTACATATTATGAAAAGTATAATTATGCGATTGCCGAAGCACATGAGCCAGGATCTACTTTTAAAGTGGCGGCGTTTATGGCAGCTTTAGAAGATAAAATCATAGATACAAGTACCGTAGTAGATACAAAATCGGGAGTAAAAACTTTTTATAGAAGAAAAATATACGATTCACATCACGGAGGTTATGGGAAAATTTCTGCAGCAAAAGCTCTTGAAGTGTCTTCCAATATTGGTTTGGCAACTATTATTGATGAAGGGTATAAAGACGATCCTCAGAAATTTATTGATAGAATAAAGAGTTTTAACCTTAATGATTCTATTGGTATTGCAATTCTTGGTGAAAGAAGCCCAATGATTCCTGAGCCTGGACATCATAAATGGAGTAAAAATGCTTTGCCTTCCTTGTCTTATGGTTATAACCTAGACTTGACTCCATTACAAGTTTTAAATTTTTACAATGCAATTGCAAATGATGGCGTGATGGTAAAGCCAAGATTTATAAGAGAAGTTCGTGCTTGGAATCAACCAATTGTAACTTTTGAAAAGGAAGTAACAAATCCAAAAATAGCTTCTGATGAGACAATTGATCAAATTCAGGATATTCTTAAAAACATTGTTATTAGAGGTACGGGTAAAAAATTATACTCTCCCTATTTTTCAATGGCAGGGAAAACTGGTACAGCCCAAACGGAATATTGGATGCCCGATTGGAAAGAAAATAAGAGATATATCTCCTCATTTGCAGGTTATTTTCCTGCTGAAAATCCAAAGTATTCTTGTATCGTGGTTATTCATAAGCCTGATTTGTCAGTAGGATATTATGGAGCTGATGTTTCTGGACCCGTGTTTAAACGAATTGCTCAAAAGATATTTACAGTATCCCCATTAATGGCTGAGGTAAGTGATATAGAATCAAAAGATGTTTTGGTGGAAAATGACTATGAGTCTTATTACCCAAAAGCTCAAAAAGAAACATCAATAGTTCCAAATGTTATTGGGATGGCGGGTATGGATGCCGTTTCAATATTAGAAAATATTGGCTTAGAGGTAAAAATAGTAGGTAACGGAACCGTGTCTAAGCAATCTTTAAAGTCTGGTGAAAATATAGAGCAAGGAAAACAAATAACACTTAATTTATCGTGATACAACTTAAGGACATATTATATAAGGTTGCTATCGATAAAGTGATAGGAAACACCTCTGTTTCAGTACGTAATATTGAGTTTGATTCTAGAAAAATAAAACTTAACGATGTATTTGTTGCTATAAAAGGAATCTTATCTAATGGTCATGAGTTTATTAAAAAAGCAACTGATCAAGGAGCATTAGTAATCATATGTGAAGAAATTCCTGAAGAGATAATCAATGGTATTACCTATGTGCAAGTAGATAATTCACATAAGGCTTTATCTGTTTTAGCAGCCAATTATTATGGAAACCCTTCAGAGGATATAAAATTAATTGGAGTAACAGGAACCAACGGAAAAACAACCATTACTTCTTTATTGTTTCAGCTATTTAAAAAAGCAGGTTATAAAGTTGGATTGCTTTCAACCGTAAAAATTATGGTTGATACTATTCAATATAAAGCAACCCATACAACTCCAGATTCATTAACTATTAATAGGTATTTAAGAGAAATGGTTGAGGAAGGGGTAGAGTTTTGTTTTATGGAAGTGAGCTCTCATGGGATTCATCAAATGCGTACTAAAGGCTTAAAGTTTGAAGGAGGAATATTTACCAATTTGTCTCACGACCATTTAGATTATCATAATGACTTTGCAGAATATAGAGATGTTAAAAAGATGTTTTTTGATCAGCTTCCTAAAACAGCATTTGCATTAACAAATGCTGATGATAAGAATGGTAAAGTAATGCTTCAGAATACAATAGCTAAAAAACATACCTACGCATTAAAAACAATAGCAGATTATAAAGCTCAGATTTTAGAAAACCAGTTTAACGGATTGTTATTAAAAATAAACAACCAAGAATTATGGGCAAAACTCATTGGAAATTTTAACGCTTATAATTTATTGGCAATTTATGCTACTGCAGATTTATTAGGTTTAGAGTCTCTAGATACCTTACAATTAATGAGTGAATTGGAAAGTGTTGATGGTAGATTTCAATATTTAGTTTCAGGTAAAAATATAACAGCAATAGTTGATTATGCACATACTCCAGATGCTTTAAAAAATGTTTTGCAAACCATCAACACCATTCGTACTAATAATGAAGAATTAATTACGGTAGTTGGATGTGGAGGTGATAGAGATGTTACGAAAAGACCGAAGATGGGAAATATAGCAGCTTCCTTAAGTACCAAAGTAATATTTACAAGTGATAACCCTAGAAGTGAAAATCCAGATGCAATTATTGAGTCGATGGAAAAAGGAGTTCCTGGAGAATATTTTAGTAAAACAATGTCTATTTCAGATAGAAAACAAGCTATTAAAACAGCTTGTCAACTAGCAAATGAAGGAGATATTATATTAATAGCAGGAAAAGGACATGAAACCTATCAAGAAATAAAAGGAGAACGATTTGACTTCGATGATTTTAAAACGATTAATGAATTATTAAAAGCCCTAAATAAATAATTTATGCTGTATTACTTATTTGATTATTTAGAAAAAACATACCATTTGCCAGGAGCGGGACTCTTTCAGTTTTTAACTTTTAGAGCGGGATTGGCAGTTATATTTTCATTATTAATTGCAACCATTTACGGTAAAAAAATAATCAACTTTTTAAGAAAACAACAAGTTGGTGAAACAGTTCGTGATTTAGGATTAGAAGGTCAAACAGAAAAGGCGGGTACCCCTACTATGGGAGGTATCATAATCATATTAGCGACCATTGTTCCGGTATTGCTTTTTGCTAAATTAGAAAACATCTATGTGATTCTTTTATTAGTGACTACAGTTTGGATGGGGATTATTGGTTTTATAGATGATTATATAAAAATATTCAAAAAAAATAAAGAAGGGCTTTCAGGAAAATTTAAAGTGATTGGTCAAGTTGGATTAGGAATTATAGTAGGAACAACGATGTATTTTCATGATGATATAACTGTAAAAAGACAAAAAGTGGCTCCAACTAATTCTATAGAAACGATTTCAGAAAATAGAATACCAGAATTTTATCCAGAAGAAAAAACACTATTAACAACTATTCCTTTTGTAAAGAAAAACGAATTCAATTACGAAAGTTTGATTAGCTGGGCAGGAGAAGGCGCAAAAGATTATGTGTGGTTAATTTTTATTCCGATTGTGATATTTATTATTACAGCAGTTTCAAATGGAGCTAATTTAACCGATGGTATTGATGGGTTGGCAGCAGGAACTTCTGCAATAATTGGAGTTACACTAGCACTATTTGCCTGGGTTTCGGGGAATGTAATTTTTTCAGATTATCTCAACATTATGTACATCCCAAATACGGGAGAGCTTTCCATTTTTATTATGTCGTTCGTAGGAGCATTAATTGGGTTTTTATGGTACAACACATATCCCGCTCAAGTTTTTATGGGAGATACTGGGAGCTTAACCATTGGTGGAATTATAGCAGTTATAGCAATCGCAATTCGTAAGGAGTGGTTGATCCCAATATTATGTGGAATATTTTTAATGGAAAACTTATCAGTAGTAATGCAAGTAGGTTGGTTTAAGTATACCAAAAAGAAATTTGGAGAAGGAAGAAGGATTTTTAAAATGTCCCCGCTCCATCACCATTATCAAAAATCTGGTTTTCACGAAAGTAAAATAGTAACACGATTTTGGATAGTTGGAATATTTCTAGCAATTCTAACCATTGCTACTTTGAAAATTAGATAGTAGAAACAAAAGAAGTGAAGAAAAAGAATAAAATAGTAATACTTGGAGCAGGAGAAAGTGGAGTAGGGACAGCTATTTTAGGAATTAAAGAAGGGTTTGAAGTGTTTGTTTCAGACTTCGGAAAAATAAATAAAAAGTACAAACAAGTTCTTTTACATCATGAGATTAATTGGGAAGAAGAAACTCATACAGAGGCTATCATTCTTTCAGCAGATATAGTGATGAAAAGCCCTGGTATTCCAGATAATGCTCCAATTGTATTAAAGCTGAAAGAGCGAGGTATTAAAGTGATTTCTGAAATCGAATTTGCTGCAAAATATACTTCAGCCACTTTAGTTGGTATTACTGGGAGCAATGGAAAAACTACGGTAGCTAAGATGACTCATCAAATATTAAAAGATGAAGATAAGAATGTTGCTTTAGCTGGAAACATTGGTAAAAGTTTTGCCGAATTGGTTGCTACTAAAAGCTATGACGAGTATGTTTTGGAGTTAAGTAGTTTTCAGTTGGATGGGATAATAGATTTTGCTCCGCACATTGCTGTATTAACGAATCTTTCACCAGATCATTTAGATCGATATGAAAATGATTATGCTAAGTACATAGAATCAAAATTCAGGATTGTATTGAATCAAACATCAGATGATTATTTTATTTACGATGCAGATGATAAAATGATTAATGAATGGATTTCAAAAAACTCAATTAAATCTCAATTACTGCCTTTTTCATTAAAAAAAGAATTGAAAAAAGGTGCTTATATAAAAAATAACGAATTAATAATAACAATAGATAACAACCCATTTACTATGCCAATCGCAAAACTAGGATTACAAGGTCAACACAATACCAAAAACGCAATGGCAGCTTCAACAGTGTCGAAGTTGCTTAGCATTAGAAAAGAAACTATCAGAAGAAGTTTAGAGAATTTTCAAGGTGTTGAACACCGTTTGGAAAGTGTTTTAAAAATCAACAATGTTAAATACATAAATGATTCAAAAGGTACTAATGTGAATGCTACTTTTTATGCTTTGGATAGTATGGAATCTCCAACTGTTTGGATTGTTGGTGGTGTAGATAAAGGAAATGATTATAGCGAGTTGTTTCCCTTAGTAAATGAAAAAGTAAAAGCGATTATTTGTTTGGGTGTTGACAACGAAAAAATTGTAAGAGCTTTTGGAAATGTGGTAGATATTATGGTGGAAACACATTCTATGCAGGATGCTGTTAAAGTTGCTTATCGACTTTCAAAAAGAGGAGATACAGTATTATTATCTCCAGCTTGTGCTAGTTTCGATTTATTTGAAAACTATGAAGATAGAGGAAGACAATTTAAGAATGCAGTACGTAATTTATAACATTATTTAATAAAGATTTTTAATTAATGAAAAGTGTGTTTCAACATATAAAAGGAGATAAGACCATATGGGCGGTTGTCTCTTTGTTGGCATTATTTTCATTTTTACCTGTTTATAGCTCCAGTAGTAATTTGGCATATTTATATGGAGATGGGAATACTTTAAAATTTCTATTAAAACATTTGGCACATTTAGTTTTAGGCTTTGTAATACTATATGGAGTTCATAAAGTTCCCTATCATTATTTTAAAGGCTTGTCAGTTATAGCTTTGCCTATTGTAATAATATTGTTGATTATTACAATGACTCAAGGAACCACCATTGAAGGAGCAAATGCAAGTCGATGGATTCGAATTCCAGTAGTGGGAGTAACTTTTCAAAGTTCTACACTTGCTTCTGTTGTTTTGTTGACCTATGTAGCTCGTTATTTATCGAGAATAAAAGATAAAACGGTAACTTTTAAAGAAACGATATTACCTCTTTGGGTGCCTATTTTTATGGTATTAGCTTTGATTTTACCAGCTAACTTTTCTACGGCTGCAATTATATTTACAATGCTATCGATATTAGTTTTTATTGGTGGTTATCCAGTTAAATATTTAATGATCATTCTGTTTGCCGGAGCTTTGTTCTTAACATTGTTTGTGGTTTCTGCAAAAGCTTTTCCTGGAGTTTTTCCAAATCGTGTAGATACTTGGATGAGTAGGATTGATAATTTTATGGATGGAGAAGAAACCGAGGCAGATTATCAAATTGAAAAGGCTAAAATTGCAATTGCTTCAGGAGGTGTGACTGGATTAGGACCTGGTAAGAGTATTCAAAAAAACTTTTTACCACAGTCTTCTTCCGATTTTATTTATGCAATTATTGTAGAAGAATTTGGACTTGTAGGATCCTTATTTTTAATGTCACTGTATATGTTATTGTTGTTTCGGTTTGTAATAGTAGCTCATAAAGCAGAATCCATATTCGGAAAATTATTAGTCATAGGAGTAGGCTTGCCCATCGTTTTTGTAGCCTTAATAAATATGGCAGTTGCTGTAGAAATATTCCCGGTAACAGGACAAACATTACCATTAATTAGTAGTGGTGGTTCGTCTATTTGGATGACTTGTTTGGCAATAGGAATGGTATTAAGTGTTAGTGCAAAAAGAGAAGTTATAAAAACGGAAGATCAAGAAGAAAACCCATTAGATATATTAAGTGAAGCCATATAAATTTATCATATCAGGAGGAGGAACTGGAGGTCATATCTATCCAGCAATAGCGATTGCGAATGAATTAAAAGTGCGTTATCCTGCCGCTGAATTTTTATTTGTTGGTGCAAAAGATAGAATGGAAATGGAAAAGGTTCCACAAGCGGGTTATTCTATTAAAGGGCTTTGGATTTCTGGATTGCAACGCAGCCTTTCTTTAAAAAATTTAATGTTTCCTTTTAAGCTAATTTCAAGCTTATGGGAATCGAGAAAAATAATAAAATCATTTAACCCTGACCTTGCAATAGGTACAGGTGGATATGCTAGTGCGCCATTATTAAAAATTGCCTCAAATAAGGGGATTCCTTGTTTGATACAAGAACAAAACTCTCATGCGGGAATTACTAATAAATGGTTAAGTGAAAAAGTGAAAAAAATATGTGTGGCTTATGATGGGATGGAGCAGTATTTTCCAAAAGATAAAATTAAATTAACGGGTAATCCTGTTCGTCAAGATTTGTTAGATATCTCAAGTAAACTTGGTGAAGCTAAGTCGTTTTTTAGGCTTGATTCAAATAAAAAAACACTTTTAGTTTTAGGCGGAAGTTTAGGAGCAAGGAGAATCAATACCTTGATTAATTCATCTTTAGATTTATTTTCAAAATTAGATTTACAGATTATTTGGCAATGCGGAAGTTATTATTACGAAACTTATAAAGAAAAGGGGAGTGAAAATGTACAAGTACATGCTTTTTTAAATAGAATGGATTTAGCTTATGCTGCTTCAGATATTATTATATCAAGATCCGGAGCTTTATCGGTTTCAGAATTGTGTTTGGTTGGGAAACCAGTATTGTTTATTCCTTCGCCAAATGTTACGGAAGATCATCAAACCAAAAACGCAAAATCGATAAGTAGTAAAAATGCCGCCTTATTGATAAAAGAAAAAGATTTAGATGCTCAATTTGAAAAGGAATTTTTAAAATTATTTCATTCAGAAGAATTTCAAAAAGAATTGTCCCAAAATATTAAAGCGTTAGGAAAGCCAAATGCAACAAAAGATATTGTTGATCAAGTTGAGCAATTATTAAATAAATAATGAGTCAAATACAAACACATACAAATCAATTTAAGTGCGCTAATATTTATTTCTTAGGGATTGGTGGTATTGGTATGAGTGC
>OJDV01000303.1_pt1 | contig 18177 bp, 13 predicted proteins | sample 1592911 | NCBI WGS metagenome assembly OJDV01 (sample SAMN05416860, study PRJEB24817) | seawater metagenome | isolation source: Sea water | place: Canada:Atlantic | collected 2013-11 | reverse complement strand
GAGTAGAAGATAGTTGTGTAACAATTCTTCGGTAACGTATACATATGTATAAATTATTTCAGGGAATTCTTCCGCTAATTATAATCCTGGACCAAAAGCAAACGATACGCTAATCTTCCACTTCTAGCAAGGAGAAAAGCAATCTTGAAGACCTCAACATTTGACAAGGGTTTTTTGTGCTTTAAAGTTTCTCAACTAAGCTTTCAATAAATTACTTTTGCGTGATGGCAAATCAAGAAGAAAATCTTAAAAACATTATTGGTCACGCAAAAGAGTATGGCTTTGTTTTTCCCTCATCTGAAATCTATGATGGCTTAAGCGCCGCTTATGATTATGGTCCTTTGGGAAGTGAATTAAAAAACAACATTAAACAATACTGGTGGAAAGCCATGGTGCAAATGCACGAAAATATTGTCGGTATTGACGCATCTATCTTTATGCACCCTACCACCTGGAAAGCATCCGGACATACAGATGCGTTCAACGATCCACTCATTGACAACAAAGATTCGAAGAAGCGTTATAGAGCAGATGTTTTAGTAGAAGATTGGGTAGTTAAAATTGAAGCTAAGATTAATAAAGAGGTAACCAAAGCTGCAAAACGTTTTGGAGAAGCCTTTAACGAAGCTGAGTTTAGAGCAACAAACCCTCGGGTTACGGCAAATCAAGAAAAAATTGACAGTGCAGAAAATCGTTTTAAAACAGCAATGGATGCGGATAATTTAGAAGATGTTCGCCAATTGATTGTTGATTTAGAAATTGCTGATCCAGTAAGTGGCTCAAGAAATTGGACGGATGTGCGTCAGTTCAACTTAATGTTTAGCACTGAGATGGGTGCTATGGCAGATGGAGCAAGTACTATTTATTTGCGTCCGGAAACCGCTCAAGGCATCTTCGTTAACTTTCTAAATGTTCAAAAAACTTCACGCTTGAAAATCCCTTTTGGCATTGCTCAGATTGGGAAAGCATTTAGAAATGAAATAATTGCTCGTCAGTTTATTTTTAGAATGCGAGAGTTTGAACAAATGGAAATGCAATTTTTTGTTCGTCCAGGAGAGGAGATGAAATGGTATGAGTATTGGAAAGAGGCCCGTATGGAATGGCATTTAGCGCTAGGAATACCTGAAGAAAAATACAAGTTTCACGACCACTTAAAAATGGCTCATTACGCAAATGCTGCAACAGATATAGAATTTGACTTTCCTTTTGGTTTTAAAGAGTTAGAAGGAATTCACTCTCGAACAGATTTTGACTTGAAGCAGCACGAGAAGCATTCTGGTAAAAAATTACAATATTTTGATCCGGAATTGAATGAAAGCTACGTTCCTTATGTAATTGAAACTTCTATTGGTTTAGATAGAATGTTCTTAGCCATTCTATCGAACTCTATTAAAAATGAACAATTAGAAGATGGCAGTTCAAGAGTGGTGATGAGAATTCCGAACTTTTTAGCACCCTGTAAGGCTGCAATTATGCCACTGACTAAAAAAGATGGACTTCCTGAAAAGGCGAGAGAAATTTTGAAAACATTGCAAATGGACTTTAATTGTCAATACGATGAGAAAGATTCGATTGGGAAGCGTTACAGAAGACAAGACGCCATAGGAACACCAATATCAATTACAGTTGATCACGATAGTTTAGAAGATAATTCTGTTACGATTAGAGACAGAGATACGATGCAACAAGAAAGAGTTGCGATAGCGGATTTATCTTCGATACTATTTAATAAACTAAAGTTGAAATAGAGGGTAGAATTAGTTAAAACTCAAAAAACCCAAACTTGTCTTACACTTCGACTCCGCTCAGTGTGACAATTTGGGTTTTTTGAATTCAATAGAATGAACATAGAAGAAAATAAAAAAAGCGCTATAGCATTTTACCAAATGGCGTACGATGGAAATCCAAAACAAGCAGTTGAGCAATATGTTGGCGATGAATACATTCAACATAATCCAGATGTGGCAAATGGTACGCAAGGATTCACTGACTACTTTGAGCGTATGCAGGCGGAATATCCTGAAAAATCAATAGAGTTTGTTCGCTGCATTGGCGAGGGTGATTTGGTTTCATTGCATACGCATCAAACTTGGCCGGGTAATGATCAATACATTACAATGGACTTTTTTCGTTTCGACGCTTCTGGCAAAATAATAGAACACTGGGATGCCATTCAACAAATTCCTAAGGAATCGGCTAATCCGAATACGATGTATTAAATGCTAAATTTATTACAGAGCAACAATAGGATTATACGTCCAATAAAATATTTTAAATGAGACTAAGAATTATACTTTTCATTGCATTATCAATTCATATGTTTCAAGTAAAGTCACAAACAGATTTTAGACCTGGATATGTTATAAAAAATGAAGGGGATACTGTTTACGGGGTAATTGATTATAGGGGAGATCAATTAATGAGTAAAGTTTGCAAATTCAAAAATTCGAATAATAAATTGTTTAGTTACTCTCCCTTTGATATCCAATCGTTCAGATTTGTTGATGGCAAATATTATGTTTCTTGGAAATTGAATGATAAGAAGGTCTTTCTAGAATATCTCATCAAAGGGAAAGTAAATATTTACTACCAACGAGACGATTCGGGTGACCATTATTATATGGACAAAGAAAATTCTGAACTTGTTGAGTTGGTTTACGACAAAGGAGTTGAATTTGTTGAAGGTAGAAAAGTGATTGTTGAAACCACCCGTCATATTGGTTTGTTGAATTATTATATGCAGGATGCGCCAGAGTTGAGAGAGCGAATAAATTCTATCAAAAAACCAAATCATCAAAATCTAACCAATCTTGCAGAAGATTATCATAACATTATTTGTAAAAATGAAGAATGTTTAATTTATGAAAAGAAACGTCCTTTATTAAAAGTATCTGTTGTTCCATTTATTGGAATTACTAAATTTAGAGGATATGAAAATTTCATGGGAGCAATTGGTGCGTACATTTATTTTTGGGCCCCGAGAGCAAATGAAAAATTATTTTTTAAGTCGGGACTGGTTAGCTTAGAATCGACTCAATTTAAAAATATTACTCACGTATATAAAATTCCAATTCAGCTCCAATACATATTTAGGGCTAAGAAATTACAACCAAAACTCAGTGGTGGAATAAATTTGTACAACGCTAGTCTAGTAGATTTTGATAATTTGAGGCACACTTTCAGTCTTAACGCTGGATTAGATTATCAACTTTCGAAGCGTATTTTTTTAAGCTCGTCTTTTAACTCAGACTACGTCCCTTTGCTTGTTGCTAAAACTGATGATGAGATTGATTTCAATATCATATCTTATTCATTTATTGTTGGTTTAAGGATTGATTTATAAATCCTAAGAAAACAGAGAAACCGCAATGCATTCTAGAGCTAGTTGGCAAATCGTTTTTTATCTTGGAACCATTACTATTTTTCTGGTAAAAATCTACTTTGCCAATGGTCGGCAAAGTCCACGGCTAGAGTATAAAGCCAGTCCGCTAAAAATAAAGTAGGGCTTACAATTTAATAGAAAAGGAATATCAGTTTTGTTGTCAAACCAATAACCACGTTAAGCTTTGTTAGCTGTTAAATATAAAACCGGGTAATGGAATTTTATTACTGTGACTTTTATTGGTATTTAAAATCTTTGCGTCCGTCTTGGATTTCAATTTTAGTAATACTATCAATAGGAATATCTTTCACTATACTCTGTACAAATCTCGATTTACTTCCGCTAATTATTCTATTTTGGAGAGTAACTGTATCAAAATAGAAAATAGTCTTCTTTCCATCTTTTTGAGTGATTCTCATCTCAATTGATGGAGAGTTCCTAAGAGAGTGATCATTTCCGTTTTTATCAACTACTTTAATATATTCTATATTATTAGCTTTATATGCTATATTGTTTAATAATAAAGGGTTGTTTATTTTCACTTCCTTACGATTTTCAATTTTATCATTTGACATTTGTTCTTGAAAACTGTTAAGCGGTATTACGTAAGTAGCACATGAACTAAATAAAGCTAAAAGCGTAATTAATATTATTTCTTTCATTTTTGAATTAAGCACAACGCCCGTATAAGATTAGTTAGGCGATAAGTAAAGGTAATGTTTGCAATTTACTAAATAGCAAAAACTGCGTAGCAGTTTTGTAATTTATCAAACAGTACAAAATATGCTTGCAGATTTTGCGGACTTAAAAAACAGAGCAGGAGTGTCGTAACCTGCTGACACCTAATTAATTTTATACCATGTTACCATTCGTTTTTGTTCTCAATTGCGGCTCTCAATCCATTAACCTCGAGTCAAATAGTCAAACAGTTGAGTAAGTATGATTTTTGTAAGTTACCAAATTGGAAAGCAGACATTGGCTGATTTTTTCTGCTAAAAATCTACCTTGTAGAAGATGGTGAAAACCACAAGTATTGTAAGCAGTCCAACCGCTAAATTAAAATTGTGAAGCCGCAAGTTTGCAATATTGTAATAGCAGCTAAATTTTGAACAACTTTTTAGCTTTGGTGTGAGTCAGTAAGTTGATTAATTGTGACTTAGTGATAGTTTAGCTTTGTCTAATTATCATACTTTAAAATAGTATCATACCTTACACTATCTAAAAGATTATATGAAAATTTTCCTATGTCAGAGAGTGAAATATTTACAGTTAGAGTATCAATTTCTCTTTTATATTGATGAAGTTCTGAGTCATATATATCATTATCATAAGAACTTGCTTTTATTAAATTTAAGCTTGTATCATTTTCCCAAATACCTACATCATTCTCAATCCAACCACCATCTCCGCCATCTAAACCAAGTAAATGAACATCTATAATCTCTTTATTCTTTTTTGAAATTGTGATTCCATAATTTAACTGGCAACAAGATTCGTCAGAATAGATAATTGTAAATAAATAATAGTCTCTTAATTCTCTATATTCATTAAATGCATAAAATATTGGAGCATCATCAGGTAAAATAAAATCTGTGTCTGAATCTTTCAGTCCGAAAATATATTTGTTTAAAAATTTATCAGGAATTAATGCTACTCTTTCATCGTATGTTGGAATGTATAAAGTATCTGTCATCGGTTTAGACTTTTCCTTTATTAGTTGAATATCTGAATCTGTTAAGATTCTTATTTTATTTTGACCTACATTATCATCAATATTTGACTCAGGCACTTTTTGTAAAGTATCTTCTTGAATACTGCTATCAGCAATTTCTTGCATGATCTTGATATCATTTTTTGAACTTTTATCAGAAGTACAACTGCTCAAAATAAATAAAGAAAAAATGTAAATAATATTTTTCATTTTTAACAAATAAGCAATGAATGGTAACACCCAGATAAACGCACAAGTGCGTTTATTTCCCTTTTGGGCGGATGATCTATTCTTCTGTCAAATATATTGAAATTAGTGCGTTAAGCAATTCATTAAAAAAAGGGGCGATACTATCGCCCCTTTTTAATTCTTGTTATGCACGCTTAGTTGCTCTCCAATAACTTCATCAACTCATCTAATTTAGGAGTTAAAATTATTTCCGTTCTTCTATTTTTTGCTCTACCTTCTTTTGTGTCGTTTGTTGCTATCGGCACATAATCCGCTCTACCTGCTGCAGTCAGTCGCATTGCATCAATTTTGTTTTTGTCTAATATAATTTTAACAACAGAGGTGGCTCTTTTGACACTCAAATCCCAGTTGTCTTTCAATATTCCTGAACCATTGTACGGTACATTGTCAGTATGTCCTTCTACCAAAACATTTACATCAGGATTTTTTTCGAGTACCGCTCCTAAGTTGTTTAAGGCTTCTTTCCCTTTCTTCTCAATGTGGTATTTACCAGAAGCAAACAATAAGCTCTCGTCCAGTGAAACGTAAACCTTTCCATTCTTTTGCTCAATCGTTAACCCATTGTTCTCAAAACCCAACAACGCATCTTGAACCTTAGCTTTTAATGCTAAAACGGCAGAATCCTTTCTAGCTAGAACCGCTTCTAACTCATTAACTCTTTCTTCTCGTTTTTCTAACTCAGTTTTTAATTGAGTGAGGTTTTTTTCTTTCGCTTCCAAGTTTGCTTTTGCTTTTTCTAAAGCAATTGTTTGATCTCTCAAATTTTGTTGAGACTGTGTAAGATTTCTGAACATACTTGCACTTTCTGCTTCTCGGCCTTGTAACAATTCTCTATTTTTTGATAACAAAAGCTCATAAGTGCTATGTAGTTGATCATAATTCTTTGTCATTAACCTCAATGATCTACCTTGAACGATAGTATCTTTCATTAACGATTTGTGAGTTCTTGAGAGGTCAATATACTTCTCATTTACCTCAGTAAAATCTTCGTCTAATTTTCTGTTAGCTTCCTCTAAAGCAGCTCTTTGCTCTTCGCAAATTTCTTTTTTACGTTTAATGTCTTCCACCTTTTTTGCAGGCACACATGCCGCAAACATGGAAATTGAAAGAATGATGATGGCAATTTTTCGATTCATAATAACACAAGTTTGGTACAATAGTAAGCACATTTAATGCCCGAAAATAAAGGCTTTCAGCTACTTTTAAACACTAGAGTTGTGATATTATGTTTCGTTAACAAACGGCAGAGAAATTACTCTTGAATTTCTAAAACGATTGGACAATGGTCAGAGTGTTTTGCTTCAGGTAAAATAGTAGCTCTTGTTAAGCGTTCTCTAAGCGGTTCACTAGCCATGTGATAATCGATTCTCCAACCTAAGTTTTTTCCTCGTGAACCTGCACGGTAGCTCCACCAACTGTAATTGTGAGGTTCCATGTTAAAATGCCTGAAAGTGTCTACAAAACCTGAATCAATAAATTTGCTTACCCATTCTCGTTCTTCTGGTAGAAAGCCGGAAGTTTTTTGCTGTTTTTTGGGGTTGTGTATATCAATGTCTAAGTGGCAAATATTATAATCTCCGCTAATAATTAAGTTGGGAATTTCTTTTTTTAATTCATTGATGTAAGCTTGAAAATCAGCTAGCCAACCCATTTTAAAATCTTGTCGCAATTCGTTAGAACCTGACGGCATGTACACTGACATGACAGAGAATGTTTCAAAATCGGCACGAATAACTCTTCCCTCAAAGTCGTATTTCTCTATCCCGCAGCCATATTCAACATGTTTTGGCTTCTCTTTTGTCCAAATTGCCGTTCCGCTGTACCCTTTTTTCTGAGCGGGATACCAATAATGGTGGTATTCTAGCTTTTCTAAAAAGTCAGCTTCTAATTGCTCTGGCATTGCTTTAATTTCTTGCAAACACAAGACATCGGGGTTCGCTGCTCCTAGCCAGGTCATAAAATCTTTTTTAAGTGCTGCTCTAATGCCGTTTACATTGTAAGAAATAATTCTTTTCATAGTTGTCGTAATTTATTATGCTTTGTATTAAAGTAGCTTAGCCATTTAATTTTGTTTCTGTTTCAGTTCAGTTAAATTCCGAATTATTTTCAAATAGAAAGTTTAAGACTAAAGCCACTAAACACAGCCTTTTTACGTTAGTTTTAACCAACAAAGTTTAATTTTAGTTTCTTGAGAGCGCTTTTTCTATTTATTGTGACCATTTATTGCTTTGCAGCCTTCAGTCAGGTCGGCTCTAATTGGCGAGAACAAAAGTTACTGATTGAGACAGATACAATCAACCTAGATTCGCTTAGTATTATTCCAAATTCAGAGGTACTCAAAATAAAAGATGGAACTTATGTCAGTTCCTCGCAGTATAAAATTTTGTATGCTAAGGCTAAATTAGTAGTTGATAAAAGTATTGTTGGGCAACAAATTACAATTGGGTATCGAGTTTTTCCATATTATTTTGAAAAGAAATATGCTCATAAATCCATGATTCAAATAGAGCAATCGGACCCAGGGCAATATGATTATTTCACAATAAAAGAAAACCCTAATCAGCGAGATATTTTCTCAGTAAGTGGGTTGAATAAGAATGGGAGTATTTCTCGTGGAGTGAATTTTGGAAATAATCAGGATTTATCTGTCAATTCAAATTTAGACTTACAATTGTCTGGAAAAATTACGGAAGACATTTCAATTCAAGCTGCAATAAGTGATAACACAATTCCAATTCAGGCAGAAGGTAACACACAACAACTTCAAGAGTTTGATCGTGTATTTATTAGAGTTTACGATGAGAAAAGCAGCCTAATTGCAGGAGATTTTAGGATCAGTCGTCCTCACAGTTATTTTATGAATTTTAATAAAAAAGTACAAGGACTTGGCTTTTCAACTGAGTTGATTACAAATAAGGAAGTATTAGAGATTGAAAATGGAATTTTCAAAACGTCTTTAAATGCTGCTATTTCTCGAGGCAAGTTTTCTAGAAATGTGATTAAAGGAGAAGAAGGAAACCAAGGACCATATAAATTAGAGGGGTCAGAAAATGAGCGGTTTATTATTGTGCTTTCAGGTACTGAAAGAGTCTATGTGAATGGTAAATTGATGACCCGTGGACAAGATCGAGATTATGTAATTGATTATAATACAGCCGAATTAACGTTTACTCCCAACCAAATTATTAACAAAGATTTACGGATAGTAGTTGAGTTTCAATATTCCGATCAGAATTATTCGCGATCAGTTGTCTTTCTCGAAAACCAGTATAAAAAGAACAAGTTGACGATTGACTTTAACGTTTATTCTGAACAAGACAACAAAAACCAACCGCTGCAGCAAGACTTGTCCGACGATCAAAAAAGGATTTTATTAAATGCTGGAGATGATATTAACGCTGCTAATTCAACTGGTATAGATTCTGCAGGGTTTGATGACACCCAGGTGAGGTATAAATTGGTGGATTCTTTAGGGCGAAAATTTTTGGTGTATTCAATAGATCCTGAAAATGCTATCTATGCAGCTCGTTTTAGATTTGTTGGAGCGGGGAACGGTGATTATCTTCAAATTACAAGCGATGCAAATGGTAGGGTCTACGAATTTATAGAGCCTAATAATGAAGGAATTCGTCAAGGAGATCACGATCCAACGGTACAATTGGTTACACCAAAACAACGTCAAATGATTACTCTTGGGGGAAGTTACGAGTTTTCAAAAAACACACAGTTAGCGATAGAAGGAGCTTACACTAAAAATGATTTAAATACTTTTTCTGGCAGAGATTCGGCCGATGACAGATCATATGCGTTTTCTCTCAACTTTAAGCATCGCCAGCAAATCAATAAAAAAGATTCTATCAATGGAAGTTTTTGGAATTCAGAAGTTTTCTTTGAGCAACGAGATCGCAATTTTCAATTTATAGAACGCTATCGGGATGTAGAATTCGAGCGAGACTGGAATGTTCAAGCCTTATTATTGTCTGGTAATGAATCTCTTGTCAGAGCTAAGACAGGAATCCAAAAAGGGCGTAATTTTTTAAATTACGAATTGGGTTCCTTTCTAAAAGGAGATGATTATGATGGGCTTAAAAATGGGTTCGGGGCGAATTATCAAAAGAAAGGATTTAGAATTCAATCGAAAGGAAGTTTTCTTCGCACAAAAGCAAATGATAACTCTAGCTTCATTCGACATTACACCACTGCGACTCAGCAGGTGGGAAAAATCACGATTGGGGGCTATTTCGAACAAGAGCAACTGGAGTTTTTTCAAGGGGAAACTGATACTCTGCAGGCGGCAAGTTTAGACCGTAGGATTTGGAGAACATTTGTACAGGTTGGCGATAGTGCGGCTGGTAAAACTGCAAAATTAAGCTATGGAGAAACTTACGACCTGCTACCAGAAGTAGATGAATTGAAACGAGCACAGAAAAGTGAAAACTTTGAGTTTGATTTTGCCTTAACGGAGAATCGAAAAAGTCAATTGAGTGGTAAGGTAACGTATCGTCAATTTTTAATTGAAGATGAGGAGTTAAGTAATCGACAAAAGGAAAATACTCTATTGGGTAGGTTACAGTATAATTTAAAAGCCCTGAAAGGGTTTGTTACTTCAAATACCTTCTATCAGTTAGGAAGTGGTTTAGAGTTTAAAAGAGAGTTCTCTTTCTTGCAAGTGAACGATGGTCAAGGAACACATTTGTGGAACGATTACAATGGAAACGGGGTTAAGGAATTTAACGAATTTGAGGTAGCTGGGCCAAATAATCAGTTTGAATCTAATTATATCCGTGTTTTTACGCCGAGTAATGAAAGGGTTTCTATTTATTCGAATCAGTTTAATCAAGTATTGTTTCTAAAACCAAATGCTATTTTGAATGGAACAAAAGGATGGCGTAAAGTAGCAAGTAAGTTTTCAAATAAAGCAACGTATCGTGCAGAACGTAAAACGGGAACACAAGAAGCGGTTTATAATCCGTTTGGAATTGATACGGAAGATTCTAATCTTGTCTCTGTAAATTCTTCTTTTGCTAACACTTTCTATTTTAACCGAATTAACCCAAAGTTTGGTGCTGAGTTTTTCTATTTCAATAACCGGAATAAAAGTTTATTAACCAATGGTTTTCAAAGTCGGTCATTGTTTCAGAATGAATTACGATTGCGTTACAATGTAAATAGTAATTACTCTATTGAATTAAAACTAACAGATTCAAAGCGGATTAGCAGAGCAGAGAACTTTCAAAATCGGAATTACAACATTAATTCGCAGCAAATCGAGCCAAAAATTAGCTTTCAGCCTTCGGTAAAGTTTCGGGTTAGTATTTCAGGCATTTATGCACAGAAGAAGAATGATATTGAAACTGAGTTGAATATGGGAAACTTGGAAGAATCGGTGAATTCGAGTTTCTCAACCGAGTTGCAATTTAATCAAGCAGGAAAAGGAACCTTTTCGCTAACGGCAAGCTATATCAACATTAAGTTTAATGCTCTTGAAAATAACTCTTTAGCCTTTGAAATGTTAGACGGATTAACAAAAGGTGATAATGTTACATGGGATTTACGTTGGCAACGAAATTTAGCGAACAACCTCCAATTAAATTTAAACTACGGAGGGCGTAAATCGGGAGATTTGAAAATTATTCATACTGGAGGAATGCAAGTAAGGGCCTTCTTTTAGAAAATTATGGAATCTTCCTCAATTTGGTTATTGAATCCAAATCGCTCTCCCATAAATCGAGCTGCATAGTTCTTTCAAGATCAAATTCTACTTCCCAAATTTCTTGTGCTAGAGAGCTATTTTTACATTGAAAAATGTACCGTCCGCTATGTTTATAAATAGTATGAGGAATACATTCCATTGGGCTAACTTTTAAAATCAATGTATCTGCAATTCGGTCTCTAATTGTAAAGTTAATGGGTTTACTAGTGTTTATACTAAACTCTAGATTATTGTCAATCCCAATTACTTTAATTCGTTCTTGGCCTCTGCAAAATAAAGTAGATGTTAAAAACAAAACAATGATGAGAGAACTAAGTTTCATGATGTGCTAGTCAGATTTTCTTTAAAAATTAAAACAACAATCTGTGCGGGTATATTTTCAAGTGCAATGCATGAATTTGATCGTACAGCATTTCCCGCAATTCCTCGTAATTGATTCTTTTTTGAGCAGAAATGAAAATGGCCGGATAGTTTTCCGTTGCCATAAAGGTGCGTTTCAAATCGTCTAAACTCATGTTCTCTCTGGTCTCAGGAGTTAAATCGTCTTCATCTTTCTTCACGTAAGTAAAAGCGTCTACTTTATTGAATATCATGATAGTTGGCTTGTCATTTGCTCCTAAGTCTTGTAAGGTTTGATTCACCGTTTCAATTTGCTCTTCAAATTGAGCATGCGAAATATCAACTACATGCAATAGCACATCAGCCTCTCTTACTTCGTCTAAAGTTGATTTAAAGGAATCTACCAAATGATGCGGAAGTTTGCGAATAAACCCAACGGTGTCGGTTAATAGAAAAGGTAAATTACCTACAACAATCTTTCTTACCGTCGTATCTAATGTCGCAAACAGTTTATTCTCAGCAAACACATCCGACTTCGCAAGTAAATTCATTAAAGTAGATTTTCCTACGTTGGTATAGCCAACTAGTGCAGCTCGAATCATTTGTTCTCTGCCTCTTCTTTGCGTCGCTTTTTGTTTATCAATCTTTTCTAATTTGGCTTTAAGCAGAGCAATTTTGTCGCGAATAATTCTTCTATCCGTTTCAATTTCTGTTTCACCTGGACCTCTCATTCCAATACCACCTTTTTGTCGAGAAAGGTGAGTCCACATTCTAGTTAATCGCGGTAAAAGATATTCGTACTGGGCTAATTCAACTTGCGTTTTAGCAGCTGCAGTTCTTGCTCTTTTAGCAAAAATGTCAAGAATTAATTTGCTTCTATCAAGCACCTTGGTCTCGTTAAAAGCGTTTTCGATGTTTCTTGTTTGAGAAGGGGTAAGTTCATCATCGAAAATGACCATTCCGATCTTTTCTTTGTTCACGTAGTTTACAATGTCTTGCAACTTGCCGGTCCCAACAAAGGTTTTTGGATGTGGTTTGGCTAACTTCTGAGTAAAGCGCTTAACCGTTTCGGCTCCTGCTGTTTCTGCCAAAAATGCCAATTCATCTAAATACTCTTCAACTTGATCTTCCTTTTGTTCTTGAGTAATTACCCCAATAAGAACAGCCCTTTCAATTTCCTGATCTAAAGTATAATGCATATAAAAGTTAAATTAGAACCATTCTCTAGCAATGCCCATATCAGCCCAAGGCCAAGGAATTGCTGCAAAGATAATTACCATAGCAAGTGTAAAATAAATCGCTTGCCTTCTGAATTTAGTGCTATCTGTTTTGGCTTTCTTTGCCATTATTCTACCCAATGTAATAATTACAATTCCTACAATCATTGAGAGCATGTGTTCTACAGCCCAAAAACGTAGTACAGTATCTTTCATAGCAGCACCCATATCAGAAGTTGCAGTCTTAACAACATCACTAACACTGTATAATACAAAACCAACCACTAATTGCAAATGAGCAGAAATAAATAAAAACAAACTCAATTTGTTATCGCCAGCAGCGTATTCTTTTTTGCCAAACCAACCTAGGAATGATTTTACAACGTTGATAATAAGAAAAATAACAATTGCATATCGCAGTAAGTTGTGCAGATGAGTTAATCCTGTTTCCATGAGTATAATTTTTGTAAATGTATAAAACCAAAGCTTTACGAAGGCGGCTTGTTTTCTTTATTTTTGAGTTTTCGCCAAAATTTATGCAAAATATACTTTTTTCAATAGCCATGCTCTGGTCATTTGGAGCCTTTTCGCAAAGTTGGAAGCCGGTAAACGGAACCAAAGATGCCAAGAATCATTATACAGCAATCACTAATGCGACTATTTATGTAAAAAATGGGGAGGTAATTCAAAACGCTACATTACTGATTAAGAATGATAAAATTATTGAGGTAGGAACTTCGATAGCGTTGCCAGCCAATACGGTTGAAATAGATGCCAAAGGGAAATTTATTTATCCTTCGTTCATTGATTTGCATACGCAATATGGATTAGATCCGATAAAAAGTGCAAACCGAAGTAGAGCACAGAAACCACAATTAAACACTAAGAAGGATGCAATTTTTTATTGGAATGAAGCAGTTAAGCCTGAAGTGAAGGCAGCCAACTTGGTAAGTCCAAAAAAAGCGGATGCTGAAAAATTTCGGAAGATGGGATTTGGAACAGTTCTAACGCATCATAAGAATGGATTATTGAGAGGAACTTCTAGTTTAGTTGTCCTAAATGAAGGAGATGATTTCAAGGTACTTCAAGCAGAAAGCGCAACTCATTATGCATTTAACAAGGGCAATTCTAGGCAAAGTTACCCGTCATCGTTAATGGGTATGATTGCACTTATTCGACAAGTACATTTTGATGCGGAATGGTATGAAGAGAATAAAGCGATCACAGCATATAATAGAAGCTTAACGGCTATTAAAGAAACCGAAAATTTGCCGAAAATTTTTGATGCGTATGGAACGCTATCACAACTAAGAGCCGATAAAATAGGCGATGAATTTGGATTTCAATTTATTTTAAAAGGAGATGGAACAGAATATAAAAGAATAGAAGACATGAAGGCCACAGAAGCCGCTTTGATTGTTCCTATCAATTTCCCAAAGGCTTACGATGTGACTGATCCATTTGAAACCATACGGTTATCACTTTCGGCAATGAAGGCTTGGGAATTGGCACCACAAAACTTAAGGTATTTAAGCGAAGCAGGAATTGATTTTGCTATAACCTCTGATGGGTTAAAAACGGATAAAGAATTTTTTCAAAATTTGAAGAGGGCGATTGAACAAGGACTGGATAGAGATGATGCTATTAGAAGCCTAACAGAGATTCCGGCTCAACTGATTGGTGCTTCAGAAATGATCGGAACTCTTGAAAAAGGCAAGTTGGCGAATTTTATAATCCTTTCAGATACGGTATTTAAAGCCAAAACTAAACTGCATTCTAACTGGGTGAACGGAATTGAGCACGGGTATTATTCAATGAATTTCTTTGATTATGCAGGTAACTATAGCCTGAACATCAACAGAAAAGAGCAATTTGATTTAACGTTAACCGGCAAAGGGAATGTCATGAAAGGCAAAGTGGCAAAGAAAAACACGGAAGAAAAGGTAAAGGCTACGGTTAAATTACAAAACAATCGAATTAACCTAAGCTTTACCGTAGACGAAAAATTGTATCGTTTAAGTGGCAGCGTAAGCGATTCGAAAAGTAGAATTTGGAGTGGTAAAACGCTGATAGATGGGGTATGGAAAGATTGGGCAGCAATAAAAAAGACAAGTAAAGATGAAACTAAAGAAACGCTGAAAAAGGACTCAACAAAAACAAATAAAAAACAAGTAAGGGGTAGTGTATTTTATCCGAATATGGCTTTTGGATGGGAGGACAGTGTGCCTTCTACAACAGAAAATTTATTGTTTAAAAATGCCACGGTTTGGACCAATGAAGAACAAGGTGTTTTAAGAAACCATGATGTTCTTGTGGTGGATGGAAAGATTAAAATGGTGGGCTACAAGATTAACATGGAGGTGATGTTTCCAAAAATGGGAAATAAATTCAAGGAAGTTGACGCTACTGATTTACACTTAACTTCAGGAATTATTGACGAGCATTCTCACATAGCTATTCAAAGGGGAGTGAACGAATCAGGACAAGCAGTTACCGCAGAAGTGAGCATTTCTGATGTTGTAAATTCTGATGACATTAACATTTACCGTCAATTATCTGGGGGTGTTACAACTTCCCAATTATTGCATGGATCTGCAAACCCTATTGGAGGCCAATCTGCGCTAATAAAATTGCGTTGGGGACAATCGCCTGAAAAAATGAAGATTGCAGGAGCCGATGGATTCATAAAATTTGCTTTGGGAGAGAATGTGAAACAATCCAATTGGGGAGATTTTAATACCGTTCGTTTTCCGCAAACAAGAATGGGAGTAGAACAAGTCTATTACGATGCTTTTCTGAGAGCTAAGGAATACAAATCAGAATGGATTTTGTACAATGCAAAAGGGAAACGAGAAAAATCGAAAAGCATTGCACCAAGATTTGATATTGAGTTAGATGTGCTTTCACAGATATTAGATAGCCAACGATTTGTAACCTGTCATTCATATATTCAATCAGAAATTAATATGCTAATTCATGTAGCTGACTCAATGGATTTCAGAATTAATACGTTTACTCATATTTTAGAAGGTTATAAAGTTGCCGATAAATTAAAAGCTCATGGTGCAGCAGGTTCTACTTTCTCAGATTGGTGGGCATATAAATTTGAAGTGAACGATGCTATTCCTTATAATGGAGCAATCATGCACAATCAAGGAGTTTTGACAGGTTTCAATTCAGATGATGCTGAAATGGGTCGGAGATTGAATCAAGAGGCAGCGAAAGCGGTTAAATACGGAGGCGTTTCTGAAGTAGAAGCATGGAAATTTGTGACGTTGAATCCAGCCAAAATGTTGCACTTAGATGATCGAATAGGAAGTATAAAAGAAGGAAAAGATGCTGATTTAGTATTGTGGACTCACAATCCGTTATCGATTTATGCCAAAGTGGTCGCTACTTACATTGATGGAATTCCATATTACGATGCTAAAAGAGATAAAGAGTTGCGAAAAAAAGTGCAAGCTGAAAGAGAACGATTAATTGCTAAAATGCTAAACGAGAAGAACGCAGGAAAGCCAACTCAGCCAATCAAAAAAGAAAAGAAAGTGTTGTACGAATGTGATACCTTGGAGGAATAAGATGAAGAATATAATTATAATAATAGCTTGTTTATTAAGTTGGTCTGTTTCGGCTCAAACTCCGGCAAACCCTCAATCTAAATCTATATTGTTGTTGGGTGCTAAAGCACATCTGGGCAACGGGAAAGTAATTCCGAATGCAGCCATTGGATTTAGAAATGGTAAAATAGACATGGTTTTATCTGCTATCGATATTCGAATGGATTCAACCAAATACGACAAAGTTATTCATTGCGAGGGAAAGCATATTTATCCCGGGTTTATTGCTCCAAATAGCAGACTTGGTTTAGTAGAAATCGATGCAGTTAGAGCTAGTCGCGATCAACGTGAGATAGGTCAATTTAAGCCACATATAAGAAGTTTAATTGCCTACAATACAGAGTCTCGAATTACGTCAACCGTTAGAACGAATGGAGTTTTACTGGCTGAAGTTGCTCCAGTAGGAGGTTTTATATCAGGCACTTCGTCGATTTTCAATTTAGATGGGTGGAATTGGGAAGATGCCGTTCTAAAAAAAGATAATGGGATTCATTTGAATTGGCCAAACATTTGGTCAACCATGGGTTCAGATACAAAGAAAGATGGTGAATGGAAAAAAAAGTATGTCAAAAATGTAGAAGAGATTAAGCAGTTTTTTAAGGAAGCAGAAGCGTATAACAAGGGGGAATACCATTTGGAAAAAAACATTAGGTTCGAAGCCATGAAACCTGTTTTTACAAAAAAGAAAAAGGTGTTTATTCATGCCAATCGAGTTCAAGAAATAACGGATGCTATTTACTTTTTCGATGATTATGAGTTTGAGATAGTTCTAGTTGGAGCTTATGACGCTTGGTTGTTGGCAGACTTACTGAAAGACCGTTCAATTCCTGTTGTTTTAAGGAGAGTTCATAGCTTACCAATGAATCAGGATGATGATGTTGATTTGCCCTATAAAATGCCGAAAATATTAGCAGATAAAGGGATTTTGGTGAGTTTAGATAACTCAGGAAGTATGGAAGCGATGGGAACCAGAAATTTGCCATTTTATGCCGGTACAGCTGCGGCTTATGGAGTAGATAAAGAAGCTGCTTTAAGCATGATTACTTTGAATACTGCAAAAATTCTAGGAGTAGACAATTGGGTAGGAAGCATTGAAGAAGGCAAATATGCCACCCTGTTTATTTCAAACGGTGACGCTCTGGACATGAGAACGAATCAAGTTATTCTCGCCTTTATTCAAGGTAAACAAATTGAGTTGACCAACCCTCAGATTGAACTATGGAAAAAGTACGAAGGGAAATATTCAGAGTAGTGTATTTTGAACAAGATTTTTCTCAAGGAGGATGTTTCATTTTAAAAAGCAAGAATGAATAAAACGATACTTGTTGTTATATAATATTGATTCGTATTTTAAAAAGAAGCAGCAAGGTTTCCTGAATGGCTAGTATTGAGAAGAAGTTAAATTTTATCGCTTTCCACTTTTACATGAAAATACTTTTCTTGAGCTAAAAAGAGCGCAGGAATTAATAGTAGAGCGCCATAAGTAATTGTTTTGTAATGCTGACTAATTCTATTTAACTCCCTTCCAATTATCCCATCTGTGGTTAAAGTCATCAATATAAAAGAAAGAATTACACAAGCTAAAATGGTGTACCATTTAAGCTTGAACGTTTGTTTGAACTGAAAGGTATACGTAAGAAAATAGAGGAGATAGGTTTGAGCAGGAAGAGCTAACAGAAATGCATACTTCTGTTGACGAGGAAAAATTAAAGGAATGAGTAACATGAGGTAAGAAAGCTCTTTAATCTGATGTAAATTAGTTTTAAAATGGGGTGGTCCTGGCTTTTTCAAGAAAAACAAAACAGAGCATACCAGCGATAACCGAATTAAGTTGATTATGAAAAGCACACTTTCAGTGTCCAATGAAGTTATGTTTCGAAGATAAGGGAACGTGCCTTCCTGTCTCTTATACACATCTGACGCTGCCGACGATCTACTCTGTGTAGATC
>OJDV01000302.1_pt1 | contig 18184 bp, 14 predicted proteins | sample 1592911 | NCBI WGS metagenome assembly OJDV01 (sample SAMN05416860, study PRJEB24817) | seawater metagenome | isolation source: Sea water | place: Canada:Atlantic | collected 2013-11 | reverse complement strand
GGTTAGAATGCCGGCCTGTCACGCCGGAGGTCGCGGGTTCGAGTCCCGTCCGGTCCGCCACTTACCCATCTTTAGTACATCATTCTAGTCTCAAACCTCTATATTTATTCGTGAGTTAATTAATTCGCGCTTTCTCCGCATATCGGAATATTTCTCCGAATGTAGAAACCTGTGCAGCCAATTGTAAGACTCAATGCGGGGCGTGATGATTTTATTGTCGTAGCCTAACTCAAGTGTCGTTCTTAAATTAGGTGCTCGCATATGCTTGCCGATTCCGATTTCAGTGCCCCGGTCCTCGATGCTATAGACGATCCTATATTGCGCGAGCGCAAGATCACTCTGCGGATGCTGAGATTGGACCGGATTCATCCACTCGTCAGCGGCAACAAGTGGTACAAACTTAAGCACAATCTTCTCGCTGCTCGGGCAGAATCACACAATACCGTGCTCAGTTTTGGAGGCGCTTACTCCAACCACATTGTAGCGTTAGCGGCGGCGAGCAAGCTTAGCGGCCTGCGCAGCATCGGGGTCATTCGCGGCGAGGCACCCAAGATCCTTAATCCCGTACTGCAATTCGCCCAGCAGCAGGGCATGACCCTGCATTTCATTTCCCGTAGTGATTATCGCCACAAGGCTGACCCTGAGTTTATCGAGGCCCTCGAGCAGCGCGTTGGTGACTTCTATCTGATTCCGGAAGGCGGTAGTAATCTGCTGGGCATCAAGGGCTGCGCCGAGATTGCTGATCACTTGCATTGGCAACGCAAGGACTCCCCGCATCTTGTGCTGATGGCCTGTGGCACTGCCGCGACCCTGACGGGGGTGGTGAGCGCTCTTCCCAGTGAGTGCGAAGCCATCGGTGTCTCAGTGCTGAAGGGTCCCGATAGCCTGAGTCCACAGGTAAATTCTTGGCTGCACGCGCTGGGCTGTACTCCCGCAGCGCGCTGGTCTATCGATACGCAATTTCACCATGGCGGCTATGGCAAGACCAATCCTGCCTTGAATGATTTCATGAAGGCCTTCGAGGGGCGCACCGGCATAGCTTTGGAGCATGTCTATACTGGGAAAATGATGTGGGGCCTCTACAAGATGATCGAATCTGGCGAAGTCGCGTTTGGGTCTGAGGTCATTGCGCTGCATACCGGTGGGCTAGCGCAAAATATACCATCGTGGTAAATATTCCCACGTAGCGCCCGCGAAATGAATCCCGTATACTGTGGGACACACAGGCTCAATCAGCCCTTGTTAATTGCCCTAGAGGCTATGTTTCTAGGCTTAAAGAGGATCGCATGGGTACAACTCCCGCGCAGCAGTTAGTAGCAGCACTAGGCCAACTTGGCGCCCTCGGGCGGCATGTGGCCTTCGCTTTGTTGCTCCTTAGTGCTAGCCATGGGGCCCTCGCGCAGAGCGCTCAGTTGTCATTCTGGGCTTACAGCAATGCGGACTCTTCTTGGCCCGTCCCTCCCTCATTTAGCGTCGACCCACTAGCCGTTAGTGTAAACGACAATGTATTGTCCGATCTGGAGGAGGGCGACATACTATCCGTTCCAGCTAATGAGCCCAATACTCCACCCAATCGCATTCTAATCACCGAGCAGAAACGCCAAGTCAACGGCGACAACAGCTATCGCGGCACTCTTCTGGGCGGCGCCGATGCCAGCCCCTTCGTGTTGACCGTGAGTCCTTTGAGTGTGTTTGCCTATATCGAGATCGACGCACAGGTGTGGCAGTTGGATGCTAGCCGCGCGGAGGCATTCGGCGCGTATCGCGGCTGGTTGTATCAAGGTAGGGCTTTGGAGAGTCAGAATCTCGTTAACGACTATGTCATTGTTGAGCATGCAGCGCAGTCCGTGGCCAAACCTGAAACATCCCCCAAGACAATGCCACTGACACTGGGGTCATCGAGTGATAAGCCAACGCTGTCGGAGGCACGCAACTCGGGCATCAATGCCAGTAATTTCGCGATTACTCAGCAAGTGGGCAATGGCAGTGTCGTCGTCGGTGATATAGCCAACGTCAGCATAAATCTGCGTAACAGCAGCAATGAGCGACACGAGGCGCTGACCCTTAACATCTATTTCGTCCTAGAGAACAGCGTACTGGTGCAAGCCCCCAGCAATTGCAAGCAGGGCCTGCTCAGCGGGCAGATTGTCTTGCAATGCGCCTTAGGGGATTTCGCCCCTAGTGAGGCTAAGACAGTAAACTATAGCGTGCGCACCAGTGCTAATTCGAAGCCTCGTCTCATAAGTACTGCTTTGGTTGGTGGGGTTCAGCAGGATACGCTGATCAATGTCGTCGAAGATGTGCTCATCGACTCAGATGGCGACGGCATCAGCGATTTTAACGAAAAGTTATTAGGTACCAATCCGCAGAGCTCCGACTCCTTGAATAAGGAGAATTCGGTGATCGACGTGCTTGCACTGTACACCCCGGGGGCGAACGCCCTCTATAACGGTCATGCGCAGACTCGAATCAATCAACTCATCGCGATATCGAATCAGATCTATGCCGATAGTGGGGTAGGCATTACCCTGCGCCCAGTCTTCCATAGCCTTGTCGCTTATAGCGATAGTGTGAGTATGGATAAGACGCTCGACGCTCTGACTAAACGCTCTGATGCCGCCTTCGCCAACGTCGATGCGCTGCGCACAACCTACGGTGCGGACCTAGTGATGCTATTCCGACCGCAGGGCGCGGAGCTCAATCGCTGTGGGCTAGCCAATCTCGGTGGATTTCGCACTCAGGGGGACATGAGTTCCTCCAATGAGAAGGCCTATGCCTTCTCCACCATGGCCATCGACTGTCCCGTGAGCTCCGTCATTGCCCACGAGCTTGGGCATAATATGGGCCTTACTCACTCCCATCTCGAGGATGGCTTCGGCGGCACCTTCGACTATGCAACGGGCTATGGCGTGGATGGCAAGTTTGCTACGGTGATGGCTTATCCTGGCGCTTTCAATACCACGGTTCGCCTACCCCGATTCTCGTCGCCATCACTGGATTGCTTAGGGTTCCCTTGCGGTCGCGCTGCTAATGCGGCACAAGGAGCTGATGCCGTGCGTGCCTTGAACGTCACCCGTCACCAGATAGCCCAATATTATCCTACCCGAGTGCCGTATCTGCCCAATCGCCCATTGGCGACGCTGACAGGAACGCCTACCGATGCGCGCATAGCGCTCGCGGTCAGTGTGGATAACGGCCTTAGCTATGTCTCTGCGGTGCGCCCAGGTGTTAAGTTAGATGTGAACCTCAGCCTCTTCGTGGACTCGCGCCACGTCGGCAAGACTGGCGATATGTTTGTGTTGGTGACTCTCGATGGCGAACATTTTGTGATGCTGGACTCCGCCGGCGGGCTCAGCGATTGGGATGGCAGCTTCGCTGGCCTACGCTCCTATCGTCCCCGCACTACCTTGGCATCTGTAGAGTACCTGCAGATCGTCAATGCCACTGCGCTCGGTGAGGAGTTCATCAACCGCCGCGTGCAGATATTCATTGGCTATAGCGTCCCGGAAACAGGCGAGGTGGTGTACACCGCCGAGCCCTTGACCTTGGATGTTACCCCCTAATTTTTTCCCCTGAGCTCTCTGCTATACTGCGGCCTGAATTTAAGGAGCCCGTGTTGATTTTACGCGGGCATACATCTTCGCACCTGCACAGAGTATTTTATGTCGGCATTCAAGCGCATAGGCCTAATTGGGCGACCCGGTCATTCAGGCGTGGTGGACTCCCTACGCAGCCTAGGCCAAGTACTCAAGAGCCGTGGCCTCAAGGTCATAGTGGATGAGTTAAGTGGAGAGTTGCTAAAGGGTACCGAGTTCGAGTTGATGGATCGCGACCATTTAGCGGCACAGTGCGATCTGGTGATCGTGGTTGGCGGCGATGGCAGCATGTTGGGTGTGGCGCAGATGCTATCCCACCACGATGTGCCCGTGCTCGGGGTCAACAGGGGCCGCCTGGGCTTCTTGACGGATATCCTGCCCGAGGAGATCGATGCACGCTTAGGGGACATCTTTGCGGGCAAATACACGGTAGAGAATCGTTTCCTTATCGAGTGCGAGTTACGCCGTAATGGCGAGGTAATCAACTCGGCCAGCGCCCTCAACGATGTAGTTCTGCACCCCGGTACCTCGGCTCGTATGATCGAGTTCGAACTCTTCATTAACGATCAGTTCGTCTACAGCCAACAGTCCGATGGCCTGATAGTCGCCACACCGACTGGTTCCACGGCGTATTCGCTCTCCGCGGGTGGCCCTATCATGCACCCCAGCCTCAATGCCCTTGTACTAGTGCCAATGTACCCCCATTCATTAAGTAGTCGCCCTCTGGTTATCGACGCAGACAGCACTGTGCGCGTGGTCGTTGGCAAGCAACGCTCTATCATTCCACAAGTTGGCTGCGACGGAGCGACGGGCTTTGCCGCCCACCCAGGGGATGAATTGATAGTACGTAAGAAACCGGGAGCATTGCGCTTGATTCACCCGCTTGATCATAATTTCTATCAGACTTGCCGCAGCAAACTTGGCTGGGGCAACCGGCTGGGGCGTGCGGATGATTAGGGCCGCCGTACTGGATGCCGATATCGATCTGCGCAGCTTACTTGCTGTGATCGCCGATCACGGAATCCGTTTTAGGGTGAATGAAGAGTCTGGCTCGCAAGTAATTTGGGTGGCCTCACAGGCCGATGCCGACAGGGTGGCGCAAGCGCTGAGTCGCTGGCAGGAATTGCGCGAGCAGGGCTTGTTGACAGAGCGAGGCCCTCAGCAACGCGGCTCTCTGCGCAGTTATTTCCCAATGATGAGAATGTTCACGGACCTCGCCAATGCCTTCCTGCAGGCGCCCGTAACCATGTTGTTGATCCTCGGCTCTTTAGTAGTTGCCGCCGTAAGCAGCCTCGGCAGCGACCTGCGCCCGGTTTCGGGCTTGTTCTATCCCAGTTTCACGCTTGTAGAAGGCGGCGCACTGGCCGGTTTAGGGCAGATTTTTGCACAGATTAACTCCCTAGAAGAGCTATTGCGGACACTCACTCCAGCGCTATTGCATTTCGGTGCGATCCACTTGGTGTTTAACTCCCTCTGGATATGGCATTTCGGGCGCATGATAGAGCGCTCTCAATCGAGCCTGCTCTACCTTGGCGTGGTGCTATTTATCGCGTTCTTCTCGAATGCGGCACAGTATTTATGGAGCCTCACCGCAAATTTCGGGGGGCTCTCTGGCGTTGTCTATGGCCTGTTAGGCTATATCTGGATGTGGCAATTAATACTGCCAAACGGGCGCTTGCGTCTGCCCCCGGCGATGATCGGTTTCCTATTAGTGGCGCTAGTGCTTATGGAGTTGTTTGCAGGGTCCTGGATAGCCAGTGCCGCGCATACCGGGGGCTTAATCGCTGGTATCATTGCAGGGGTACTAAGCGCCAGTATCTACAAGTTTCGCCAGCGCTAACAACGATTGCACAGTGTAAGTTTTAGACTATTTTTTAGCAGAGAATTTATGACAGAAAAAACAGACTCTTTCCAAGCCTTGATCGAGAGCATTACGCCAGAGATTCACGAGAACATGAAGACGGCGGTAGAGACAGGGCGCTGGGCGAACGGCGACAGATTGAGTAGAGAGCAGGTGGAGTATTGTCTGCAGGCCGTCATTGCCTATGAAGCTCGCAACCTTACCGAAGAGCAGCGCGTAGGTTATATCGACAAGAGTGGATTACAGGGGGGGCAAGGCCCTGGCCATCACCATGAAGAGGGTGGCAGCTGCGCGAGCGAAGCTGCGCCCATCACTTGGATAGACCCCGGTAAGCACAGCACCCATTGATCATAGAAGGACCTATCAACGTGAATTGCGTAGCACGCGGCCCGATCCGCAAGATGACCTCCCGCCTCGAAACGCCTGTGCACTATTCCCTGCCGGTAGGCGAGGAAAGTGTGGCGATGAACCCTTTGTTGGGCTCTAAGCTCAAGCTGCATTTTTCTGGTCAAATTAATTGCGTGCATTGTGGCCGTAACACTAATAAGAGTTTCAACCAAGGCTATTGCTACCCCTGTTTTCAGCGCTTGGCGCAATGCGATTCCTGCATTATTCACCCGGAGAAATGCCATTTCGATATGGGCACCTGCAGAGAGCCGGAGTGGGGCGAGAAGTACTGCATGCAGGATCATATCGTGTACCTGGCCAACTCCTCCGGAGTGAAGGTAGGCATCACAAGGGCCACGCAAGTCCCGACTCGCTGGATCGATCAGGGCGCAGTGCAGGCCCTAGCGATAGTGCGTGTGCGCACACGTTTGCAATCGGGTAGCCTCGAGATATTGTTCAAGCAACACGTAGCAGATAAGACCAACTGGCGAGACATGCTCAAGGGCGGCGATCATCACACCGATCTCCACGCCGAGCGCGATCGACTTGTTGCAGAGTGTCAGAAAGATATTGACGATCTTGTGCAGCGTTTTGGATTCCATGCCATCAGTGTGCTCTCTGGTATCGATGCCGTGCAGATCGAGTACCCTGTGCTGGAATATCCAGAGAAGATCAGCTCCTTCAATTTCGACAAAGACGCCAATGTGGAAGGCACCCTTATAGGCATAAAGGGACAGTATTTAATTTTCGACACTGGGGTTATTAATATGCGCCGCTTCGCCGGCTATAACCTCGAAATCTTCACTTCCTAATCGATGACAACATTGCAGATACAATTATGAGAGACGCGCAACCTAAGACGATTTTCCTAAAAGACTATCAGGCTCCAGCATTCTTGATCGATGATACGCAGCTACGCTTCGAGCTCGATGAAGAGCTCACCCGCGTTCGCTCGCGCCTCACGATGCGCCGCAATCCACTCTACGCCGAGCATGCCAACGTACCCTTAGTTTTGGACGGGCAAGAGATGCTGTTGGAGAGCGTGATGATCGACGGTCACATCCTAGATGCTGATGCCTATAGTGTCGACGACGATACGCTCACTATTCATAAGATGCCAAAGGCAGTGGATGACAATGGGGCGGCGTTTATTCTGGAATGTGTTACGCAGATTAAGCCACAGGACAACACCAGCCTCGAAGGCTTGTATAAGTCCAAGAAGATGTTCTGTACGCAGTGTGAGGCCGAAGGCTTCCGCAAGATCACATATTATCTCGATCGCCCCGATGTGATGTCCAAATTCACCACCTGCGTAGTTGCCGATGAGGCGCGTTATCCGCTGCTACTTTCCAATGGCAATGCCATAGAGCGAGGCAAGGAGGAGGGCGGTCGCCACTTCGTGAAGTGGGAAGACCCCTTCCGTAAACCCTGCTACCTATTTGCGTTGGTTGCAGGCGACTTGGTCTGTGTGGAAGATCATTTCAAGACCTGTAGCGGTCGCGAGATCATCTTGCAGATCTTCGTCGAGAGCAAGGATCAGGACAAATGTGCACACGCCATGGAGTCGCTGAAGAACGCGATGGCTTGGGATGAGAAGGTATTCGGTCGCGAATACGATCTGGATATCTTCATGATCGTAGCGGTCGATGATTTCAATATGGGTGCGATGGAGAATAAGGGGCTGAATATCTTTAATACCTCCTGCGTTCTCGCCAATCCTGCAACTACTACGGATGCGGGTTTTCAGCGCGTAGAAGGTGTTGTGGCCCACGAGTATTTCCACAACTGGTCGGGCAACCGCGTTACCTGTCGCGACTGGTTTCAGCTGAGCTTGAAAGAAGGCTTTACGGTTTTCCGTGACTGCGAATTCTCCTCGGACATGGGCTCGCGCACCGTCAAGCGTATCGATGACGTAAGCTTCCTACGCACCGCGCAGTTTGCCGAGGACGCAGGCCCGATGGCGCATTCAGTGCGTCCTGACTCCTATATGGAGATCTCCAATTTCTATACCTTAACTATCTACGAGAAGGGCGCAGAGGTTGTGCGCATGATTCAGGAACTCGTAGGCCCGCAAGCCTTCCGCAAGGGCAGCGACTTGTACTTCGAGCGCCACGATGGGCAAGCGGTGACCACGGAAGATTTCGTTAAGGCAATGGAGGATGCGAGCGGAGTAGACCTCACTCAGTTCCGTCTGTGGTATTCGCAAGCGGGCACGCCAAAGATCAAGGCCAGTGGCCGCTACGATGAACAGAACAAGACCTACACTCTAACGGTAGAGCAGTCTTGCCCTGCCACGCCGGACCAAGCAGTTAAGCAGCCCTTCCACATCCCTATGCGCATGGGCTTGATAGACCGCAAAGGCCATGAGATTGCACTGAACTTGCAAGGCGAGGCAGAGAATGGCCCGCTCGAGCGCGTGTTGAACATTACCCAGAAGCGCGAAGACTTCGTATTCACCAGTGTCGATGAGGCGCCAGTTCCCTCACTATTTCGCGGCTTCTCTGCACCTATAAAGCTTAGCTTCGATTACGATCGCGACGATCTCATCTATTTGATGACCCACGACAGCGATGGTTTTAATCGCTGGAATGCGGCGCAGCTACTCACCGTAGGTGTTATGACGGATATGCTAGGAGATTACCAGGCGGGTCGTAGCCTAGTACTCGATCAGCGTGTCATCACCGCCTTCGAGGCGACGCTCGACGCGTGTATCGAGAAGATACGCGGCGATGTAGAACAAGACAAAGAGATGGTCGCGCAGTTACTGGCCCTGCCTTCTGAGGCTTACTTAAGCGAGTTGGCCGAAGAGATCGATGTGGCGGGCATCCACACAGTGCGCGAGCATATGGCGGATGTCTTGGCGAAAACGCTAGCGGGCAAGTTCGCGACACTATATGACCTTAACAATAGTGCGGAGCCCTATCGCGCGGATGCGACGGGCATCGCACGCCGAGCTTTGAAGAACACTTGTCTGGCGTACCTGATGCGGACACAGAACACGCATTGGCTGGAGACCTGCCAGGCGCAGTTCGACAATGCAGACAATATGACGGATGTGAGTGCGGCACTGCGCCTACTAGTCAATTGCGCAATGCCAGAGGCGGAAAAAGTACGTGAATCGGTACTGGCGAGCTTCTACAGCAAGTGGCAACACGAGGCGCTAGTGGTAGACCAGTGGTTCAGCATCCAGGCGACATCAAGTTTGCCGGGGGCGTTGGAGCGTGTGCGGGAGCTAATGCAGCATGAGGCATTCTCAATCAAGAATCCAAACAAGGTGCGAGCATTGATCGGGGCGTTCTGTGGACAAAACGCACTACATTTTCACGATATCTCAGGCGCGGGCTACGAGTTCCTGGCGGATCGCATAATTCAACTAAACGCGTTGAATCCGCAAATAGCGTCGCGCTTAGTAACGCCGCTAACGCGCTGGAAGAAATACGATAACAAACGCCAAGCCCTAATGCGCACACAACTCCAACGCATATCCAAAGAGAAAACCCTCTCCAAAGATGTCTACGAAGTAGTAGCCAAGAGCTTGAAGTAAGCGCCTGGTTTAGTGTTTGTTGATAGTGGGAGTTTAGTTTCAAGTGCTCCGTAGGTCGCGCTGGCTGCCGGGTATCCGTGTTCTGGAACCGCCAAAAAGCGCACATCCATGTGCAGGCTCGACGTGCGCCGTCCTGGCGCCCGACGTTCCTGAACCCGGACACCCGACATCCAGCGCTGACATTGTGCTGGGTTTTTGTTTCGATGTTCTATTCGTAATGTCTATTTTTCCGGTTTTCTTCGCACACTTTTACTTCACTCTCGTGCGTTTTTGTAGTGCTCCGTAGGTCATGCTGGCTTTTGTTTCGATAGACTATTCGGAAATATCGTTATTAGACTCACATATCGATTTGTTATTGGACGTCTCTACACCTCTTATACTTTTGCTACTGAACCGCCGCGTCGATACTTTACCGTCAGCATGAAGCCGAAGCCTGCTAGTGGTGAATCCAAAAATGAGCAGAGAGTCAGCGTTGGGTGTCGGGTGCCCGGGTTCAGGAATGTCGGGCGCCAGGACGGCGCACGTCAAGCCTGCACATGGATGTGCGCTTTTTGGCGGTTCCAGAACACGGGTACCCGGCAGCCAGCGCGACCTACGGAGCACTAACCCAAAGCCCAGTCAGCGTTCTAATCGACCTACGAAGTTCTTTTTTCCAGAATAGTGACATAAAATCCGAAGTCAAAAAAAAGGCCAGCTACTCAAAAGAGGGGCTGGCCTTTTTTGACATTGCTTACTTACGCCATTGCGACATCGCGTACGTTTACTGCTGGGATGTTTTTGGCATTTGCTGCCGCTTCCATGTACGACTTGATCTCGTTGAAGTTTAGGTAACGGTAGATCTCATCTGACATCGTGTCCACGTTCTTCATGTAAACCATATACTCCTCCATCGTCGGTATGCGGCCAAGTACTGCTGCCACTGACGCCAACTCCGATGATGCCAAGTATACGAACGCCCCCTCACCCAAACGGTTCGGGAAATTACGAGTAGAAGTGGAGACTACTGTCGACTTCGGAGCCACACGTGCCTGGTTGCCCATGCATAGTGAACAACCCGGCATCTCTGTGCGTGCACCGGCTACGCCGAAGACGCTGTAGATGCCTTCTTCTACCAACTGATGTTGATCCATCTTCGTCGGAGGAGATACCCATAGACGAGTAGGGAGGCCGCCCTTCACTTGCTTGAGCACTTCGCTCGCCGCACGGAAGTGACCGATGTTGGTCATGCAAGAGCCGATGAAGACCTCATCGATCTTCGTGCCTTGGACTTCAGATAATGGTTTCACATCATCTGGGTCGTTCGGACAGGCTAGTAGAGGCTCTTTGATCTCGTTCAGATCGATCTCGATGATCTTGTGGTATTCCGCGTCTGCATCCGGCTCTAGCAGTTCTGGATTTTCCAGCCATTCTTCCATCGCCTTAGCGCGGCGCTCAAGTGTGCGCGCATCGCCGTAGCCTTCGCTGATCATCCAGCGTAGCAGTGTGATGTTGGACTTGAAGTATTCGATGATCGGCTCTTTGTTCAAGCGAATTGAACAGCCGCCTGCGGAACGCTCTGCCGATGCGTCGGATAACTCGAATGCCTGCTCTACTTTCAGATTTGGTAGTCCCTCGATCTCGAGGATGCGGCCAGAGAAGATGTTCTTCTTGCCTTTCTTCGCTACCGTGAGGTCGCCACTCTGCAGTGCCGCGTAAGGAATCGCGTTTACCAAGTCACGCAGTGTGATGCCGGGCTGCATTTCGCCCTTGAAGCGCACCAATACAGACTCTGGCATATCTAGCGGGATTACGCCTGTAGCCGCAGCAAAGGCGACAAGGCCAGAGCCGGCGGGGAAGGAGATGCCGATAGGGAAACGGGTGTGGGAGTCACCACCGGTGCCCACAGTGTCAGGCAGCAACATGCGGTTCAGCCAAGAGTGGATGATGCCGTCGCCAGGGCGCAGCGCAACACCGCCGCGTGTCTGAATGAAGTCGGGCAGGGTGTGCTGAGTTTCGATGTCTACTGGCTTGGGGTAGGCCGCTGTGTGACAGAAAGACTGCATCACCAAGTCTGCAGAGAAACCTAAGCAGGCGAGGTCTTTGAGCTCGTCGCGCGTCATCGGACCAGTGGTATCTTGTGAGCCCACAGTGGTCATCTTCGGTTCGCAATAGCTGCCAGCGCGAACGCCAGCAACGCCACAAGCCTTACCGACCATCTTCTGCGCCAGCGTGTAGCCCTTGTTAGAGGCTTCAACGTTGAAGGGCAGGCGGAACAGTTTAGTAGGCTCAAGACCTAAGGAGGTACGTGCCTTGTCAGTCAGACCGCGGCCGATGATAAGTGGAATACGGCCGCCGGCGCGTACTTCATCTAATAGGACCTCTGTCTTGAGTTGGAACTCGTTAAGGACCTCGTCGCTGCCGTGAACGGTGATCTTGCCCTCGTAGGGGTAGATGTCGACGACGTCGCCAGTGTTCAACTTCTCTACGTCGACCTCGATCGGGAAAGCGCCAGCGTCTTCCATCGTGTTGAAGAAAATGGGGGCGATCTTGCTGCCGATACACACACCGCCATCACGCTTATTTGGAATGTAGGGAATGTCGTTGCCGATATTCCATAACACTGAGTTGGTGGCCGACTTGCGCGAGGAGCCTGTGCCCATGACGTCGCCAACTAAGGCAACAGGGTGGCCCTTCTTCTTAAGCTCGGCGATCTGCTCTGCCGCATTGGTAACGCCTTCGCGTGGCATCTTGTACATGGCTAGGGCGTGCAGAGGAATGTCTGGGCGCGACCATGCGTCTTGTGCAGGCGATAGATCATCGGTATTCGTCTCGCCAGGCACTTTATAGACAGTGACCGTGAGTACTTTTGGTAGCTCTGGCTTACTTGTAAACCATTCTGCGTCCGCCCAAGACTGCAGCAGCTTCTTGGCGTGGGCATTGCCAGCCTTGGCGCGCTCTTCTACATCGTGGAAGGCATCGAACATAAGGAGTGTGTGGGAGAGTTCCTCAACCGCTAGTGGGGCGAGTGTCTCATTATCGAGCAAGGAGACGAGCGTGCTGATGTTATAGCCGCCAAGCATAGTGCCGAGTAGTTTCGTAGCCAGCTCTTTGTCGACGATAGGAGACTGTGCCTCGCCTTTGGCAATCGCAGAGAGGAAGCCGGCCTTAACGTAGGCTGCCTCGTCTACCCCCGCAGGAACGCGGTTGGAGAGCAGGTCGAGAATAAATTCTTCTTCGCCCTTAGGTGGGTTCTTCACTAGTTCTACCAGTGCGGCAACTTGTTCAGCATCTAGTGGCTTTGGCACGATGCCCTGTTCGGCTCGCTCGGTGACATGTTTACGATAGGCTTCTAACACAGTATTCCCCTCGTCAATTGACTATAAGGCAGCGGGTGACAGTCTAGAAAAGACAACCTGCACGAGTCGTGCGAAAAGAGGGTTGTAGCAATTCATAGGTCTATTTAAATAATAAATCGATTAATTTATTGCGGATTTAGGCTTATCAAAACCCAGCTAGTGATTCAATTAGCTGTTAAAATTGGGTGCTTAGTATAGTCGATCGAGCGCGAAAACTCTAGCTCCACGCGCTCTAGCTCCTGCCAGCACTGGCTTTGACTAATTACTCATTTGTTAACGAAGGTTGTGAAATTGAAAAGTAGTCTGACCCGAACCCCGTGCATTGGAGTGTGCTCCACGACCTCTGTTGGAGATCGCATTTGCCGGGGGTGTAAACGCTATGCGTTCGAAGTAATTCGCTGGAACGGGTATCTCGACCCGGAGAAAGAAGCGGTATTGCGGCGTATCGAGGCACTCAGCGTGCAGATCATGCAGGACAAATTCCACATACTGTCTGTCGAGACTCTGCAGCAGGGCATGACCCAGCTCAAGCTCCCGTTCAACGCGGCGCTCTCTCCCTATTGTTGGATCAATACGCTGTTACAGAAGGCGCCCTTAGAGCGGCTGGTGTTGGCGGATTTTGGGATCGGTAAAAGGCCTGCGGTGGCGCATCTATCGAATCAGGACTTGGCGAACCTAGTGGACGCGGAGTTGTTGCTGCTCTGCGATGCGCATTTCGAGCGTTACTTCGCCATGGTGGATGGCCTGTCTTAATGGGGGAAATGCTTTAGCTCGTAGCCCTGCTCGCTAAATTCGAGCGACCAGCCCTTGCTATCCCAGCTTCCTAAAACGATGCGCAGGGCTTCATTTTGGCCGTTGATAGGCTCTTGTAGGCGGATAGTGTGCACTGAGGGGCGGTGGGTGTGGCCGTGCACGAGGATATTGACTTGCTTGTCATGGAGGACGTCGAGTACTTCCTGTGGAGTCACATCCATAATATCTGACGCCTTATGGCTACTCTGTTCTTTACTCTGCTGGCGTGTCTGCTGGGCAATCATATGACGCTCGACCAAGGAGCGTTCTAGGAAGTCGCTCTGCCAGCGCTCCGAGCGCACCATCTTGCGAAACTTCATGTACTCGAGGTCCCGCGTGCACAGGCTGTCGCCATGCATGAGCACGAGTTTCTGTCCGTAACAGTCGATAACGCTTGGGTCGTCCACTAGTTGCGCGCCACAGCGCTCCGCATAGGCCTTGCCTAGCAAGAAATCGCGGTTGCCGTGCATTAGGTAGACTTTGGTGCCGCTCGCGGCGAGGGTTTGGAGGGCTTGAGCCACAGTGTCAGTCAGCTGGTTGCGGTCATCGTCGCCCACCCAAATCTCGAAGAAATCCCCGAGGATATAGAGCGCGTCGCTGCCCGCAGCGTTGCCGACATAGTTCAGAAAGCATTGCGTGATTGCCGGTAAGTCGGCATCGAGATGCAAATCCGAAATAAAGAGCGTCTTCCCTGCGTTAGACATGATCTAGCCGTTATTATTTTTGAGTGGCTTGTTCGGGTGCCGGTTCGGGCATGTTGACAGTGGTCGCAGTGATGATGATCTCGTCAACAGGAACGTCTTGATGTCCCGACTTGGAGGTCGTGCGGCACTGTTTCATCTTATTCACTACTTCCATTCCTGCGCTGATCTTGCCGAACACCGCATAACCCCAGCCTTGTGCTGTCTTGTTCTTGTGATTCAAAAATGTGTTGTTGCTGACATTGATGAAGAACTGAGATGTGGCGGAGTGGGGATCGGAGGTACGGGCCATGGCCACGGTGCCGATGGTGTTGAGCAGACCATTGTCGGCTTCGTTGGTGATAGGCTTGCCGTTGGTCTTTTGAACGAGGCCAGTTTCGAAGCCACCGCCTTGGATCATAAAGTTGTCGATAACCCGGTGAAAGATAGTGTTGTCGTAAAAACCGCTCTTGGCGTACTCAAGGAAATTGGCTGCAGAAACAGGGGCTTTTTCGAAGTCGAGTTCGATAGTGATATCACCGTAATTCGTTTTAAAGACAATCATTGCGTACAACCTTGAGTATAAAGCGGCTCTCGCCTCTTATGAGAAACACGTGGAGAGGTTATAATACGTCCTTTGCCACCTGTGAGAAAGCGAAAAACAACGACATGAGCGCTAACGATAAAAGCAACACCCCCTCTACCGCAGCTACTGGGTCTGCCCCCGCTTCGAATTTTATTCGACATATTATTGAGCAAGATTTGCAAAGCGGCAAGCACAACGGGAGAGTGCAGACGCGTTTTCCTCCGGAACCTAACGGCTATTTGCATATAGGTCATGCGAAATCGATCTGCCTGAATTTTGGCGTAGCGCAAAGTAATCATGGGCAGTGTAATTTACGCTTCGATGACACTAATCCAGCGAAAGAGAGTCAGGAGTTTATTAACTCGATTAAGGCCGATATCGAGTGGCTAGGCTTTCAGTGGAGTGGGGAGGTGCGCTTTGCCTCGTCTTATTTCGACTCTCTACACGACTTTGCCGTGCAGTTGATAAACAGTGGCAAGGCTTACGTCTGTAGCCTATCACCGGATGAGGCGCGCGAGTATCGCGGCACACTGACAAGCCCAGGCAAAGACAGCCCATACCGCGATCGCAGTATTGAGGAGAACCTCGATCTATTTGCGCGCATGCGCGCCGGCGAGTTCCCCGATGGCGCCCATAGCCTACGCGCCAAGATCGATATGGCGGCACCGAATATCAACCTGCGCGACCCGGTGCTGTATCGTATTCGTCATGTGGAGCATCACCAAACGGGTAATAAGTGGCCGATCTACCCTATGTACGACTACGCCCATTGCATCTCAGACGCGATGGAGTGCATCACGCATTCATTATGTACCCTCGAGTTCGAAGACCATCGACCACTATATGAGTGGATTTTGGAGAGTCTCGATCGAGATAGCCTGCACGCGGCCAGCGATAGCGCAGCGCCAGCGGCAGACTATGTTTTGCCTAGGCAGATCGAGTTTGCGCGGCTCAACATCAATTACACCGTGATGAGTAAGCGTAAGCTCAAGGAGTTAGTGACGGACGGCCATGTGAATGGCTGGGATGACCCGCGTATGCCCACTATCTCTGGACTGCGTCGTCGGGGCTATACTGCTGAATCTATTCGTAATTTCTGCGAAAGAGCCGGCGTGGCACGCAGCGCAGGAGTCGTCGAGGTCGCGATGCTGGAACACAGTATCCGCGAAGACTTGGATGCAGCAGCCCCCCGTGCGATGTGTGTGTTGCGGCCCCTGAAGGTCACTCTGACGAACTACCCGGATGACAAGATCGAGACGCTGGTGTTGCCGAGTCACCCAAAGGACGAATCTATGGGCAAGCGTGAGATTCCCTTCGCGAAAGAGCTCTATATTGATGCTAGCGACTTCGAAGAAATCCCGCCGCCCAAGTATAAGCGTTTGAGCCCTGGGGTGGAGGTAAGATTGCGTGGTGGCTATGTGATACGCTGCGATGAGGTCATCAAAGACGCGTCGGGCATGCCCGTTGAGTTGCTATGTAGCTATGACCCGGAGACACTCGGCGTGAATCCGCAAGGGCGTAAAGTAGCAGGCGTGATTCATTGGGTACCTGCCCAGCAGGCGCTAGATGTTGAGGTCCGTATTTACGATCGACTGTTCAATAAAGAGAATCCGGACGACAAAAATATTGCCGATTATAAGGAATGTTTGAATCCAGAATCCCTCGTAGTATTGCAAGGGTGTAAGGCGGAGCCGAGCCTAGCAAATGCAGCGCCAGAGTCGAGCTTCCAGTTCGAACGCGAAGGGTATTTCTGCATCGATCGCTATGATTCGAACGCGGAGAAAATTGTATTTAATCGCACCGTGACCCTCCGGGATTCATGGGCCAAAATGTCAAGTTGAGTGAGCCAGTGCTACAGGTATACAACACGTTAAGCCGCAAGAAAGAAGCCTTTGTGCCCTTGGAAGAGGGCAAAGTTAAGATGTATGTGTGTGGGGTGACAACATATGACTTCTGTCATATTGGTCATGCTCGCATGTTTGTCGCTTTCGATGTGATCTCGCGCTTTCTACGTCATCGCGGTTTCGATGTGACCTATGTGCGCAATATCACCGACATCGATGACAAGATTCTGAATCGCGCCAAAGCAAACGGCGAGTTGTTCTCGGATCTTACCGCGCGTTTCATCGCGGCATCTCACGAAGACGAGGCTGCCCTATATGTACAGCGGCCGGACCTAGAGCCGCGCGCCACGGCACATATCGACCAAATCATCTCCTTGATCGAGCGCCTCATCGAAGGCGAGTATGCCTACAAGGTGTCTAGCGGGGATGTTTATTATTCTGTGTCGCAGTTTGCCAAGTACGGCCGCCTAGCCAACAAGAATCCAGAAGAGTTGCTAGCCGGTGCTCGCATCGAGATAGGTGAGCTCAAGCGCGATCCTCGCGACTTTGTTCTATGGAAAGCAGCAGCCGACGGCGACGTAGGCTGGGACTCACCGTGGGGCTATGGTCGGCCTGGCTGGCATATCGAATGCTCCGCGATGTCGACGTGCTGTCTCGGCGACTCTTTCGATATTCATGGGGGTGGCACCGACTTGGTTTTCCCGCACCACGAGAACGAGATTGCACAATCAGAGGCGGCTACGGGCAAGCAATTCGCGCGCTATTGGTTGCACAACGGTTCTGTGCGCGTGGATAACGAGAAGATGTCTAAGTCTTTGGGCAATTTCTTCACCGTGCGCGATGTGTTGCAGAAATACAGTGGCGAGGTCATCCGCTATCTGTTGATCTCCAGTCATTACCGCAGCCCGATTAACTATGCGGAGCAGGGCCTGCATCAAGCCTCAGTGGCCTTAGAGCGTTTCTATACTGCACTGCGCGGGCTAGATACAGCCAATGCTCGTGAGTTGGTGAATTCGCGCTTCGAGAAGGCCTTCTGCGCCGCTATGGACGATGATTTCAATACTCCGGTAGCCCTAGGGGTGATGTTCGACCTTGCGCGAGAGATCAACCGACAGCGCGAGGAGAACTCAGATCTCGCAGCACAGTTAGGACGCTTACTCATCAAGCTCGGTGGGGTTCTAGGCTTCTTGCAAGGCTCGCCAGAGACTTTCTTGCAAGGGCAGGACGACACAGAGGTGGACGCTGCCCATATCGAATCGTTGATCAAACAAAGGCGTGAGGCGCGGACGAACAAGGACTGGGCGTTGGCCGACGAGATCCGCGATAAACTCGCTGCTTTGAAGGTTGTTGTCGAAGATTCCGCCGATGGCAGCACTTGGCGTATAGAGCGATAAGTCACCTTGCTGAATATTAGTCTTTTTTGTCACTTTGCGATTGACTGGTAAAGGCGCCGTGAGTATTATGCCGACCCTGCATTACGATGCAGGGTATCGGGGTATAGCGCAGTCTGGTAGCGCGCCTGCTTTGGGAGCAGGATGTCGGGAGTTCGAATCTCTCTA
>OJDV01000301.1_pt1 | contig 18188 bp, 11 predicted proteins | sample 1592911 | NCBI WGS metagenome assembly OJDV01 (sample SAMN05416860, study PRJEB24817) | seawater metagenome | isolation source: Sea water | place: Canada:Atlantic | collected 2013-11 | reverse complement strand
GATTTCTGCCTGTCTCGTGGGCTCGGAGATGTGTATAAGAGACAGATTATAAATAGAGTGGTTCTATGATTATAAAGTACAACATACAATCCCATGTCAATACACGTGATAAGCATAAAAAAGTTAGGAGTATATAAAAAGATGTCTCTTAATGCATCATGATTATATAACGTTTTGTCTTTGGTTTGAAGGCTTAGCCAGTGGGAACTTTCAGAAGATAAAGGAGACCAGACTTGTTTTCTGTCACGATCTAGAAATTTAAAGAATTGTTTTAGTTTATCTGAAGATTGCGATTTGTACTTCACTATCATTTGTTCTTTTGGGATACTTAAAAATGCCAATAGGATATAGGCTAATGAATCTATAAAATGACCAAATCTTGAAGATGTTAACGTATATAAAGACAGGTGAAAAATAATAATAAACCAAAGGGTTAGGTTTCTAGTTCTTTTGAATAGGATTAAAATTGCAATAGCAAATTCAGTAAACATTGCGATATATGATAATAGTTTCGCAAAAAGCATTTCTGGTAAAAATTCTGAAATGTATAAATACACAGGATTCTGTCTCGCAGTTCCTAGCCAAGTATCCATAAATGCTCCAGACCACCAGTCTGGTTCAAGAAATTTATTAATTGATGCGCCAAAGTAAACTAAACTTAATTGAAATATTAACAGGTAAGGAGGTTCTTTATCATTAGTCAATCCAGCTAAAAATAATGCACAGCCACAAATAAACAAATGATTAAAAAACAAAGGTTTTGAAGCTAGAATACCTAGCATTACAATTAAGCCAGTAACGATAGCTGCAGTCCGAACTTTAAAATTGAATAGCAATGAAAAAGCACTTATAGCGTATAAAGTTCTAAAGGTATATTTAAAAATATTTGGATGTTCGTTAAACCAATCTAAAGCAGGAATAAAAGGGATAAAAGGATCTGATATTTTAAAAAACATATGATGTGCAGTCATTAATATGACTAACAGTTTACACATCAATAATACGTTTGGATGCAATTTTGTGCCTTCAAACTGAAATGGTCTTAATATGAATGCTGAAATACTATTCATGTATAAATCTCCATTCTTTTTCTTCATGACCATTAATAGAATATGTCATAAGTACTTCGGCATTATCAGATTTACCATAAGTACGTTCATATTGTGAAATCAATGAGAAGATATTATCAATAGAGCGTTGTTCCCAGCCATTCATTTTATAATGGTATCGAGCAACAGCTTCTTCTGTAGAAAGTGTTTTGCTATCAATAGTTACAAAAACCTCAAAATTTACATGCGTATCATATGGTGCCCAACAAAAAAAGCGCTCTGGAATAAAACGAGCATAAACAATAGAGCCTACTTGAAGTAAGATAAAAAGGATGCCTATAAAAAACCTGGTTTTCATAAGAATCAAATCTATAAGAAATTGTATAAAATGACAAAATTATTAGATAAAAGGAGCTTCAATTGGGAGAACTGTAACTATTCTATTTTTAATGTCATATTTATCACCATTAGAAAGCACATGAACTGTAAGATTTGCAATCGTCATAGGTGTACCTTCCTCAAGAACTTTTTCGTTATTGTGAGTTAACTTACTTCCATCAAAAACAATGACCATTCCAGACCCAATAACAGTGCATTCATTTCCGTTTTTGATAATCATACCAGTATCTTCTGCAAGCCCAATTCCTAAAAGATTTGGATGCTTTGCTACAGCTTCAGATTGTCTTCCAAAGCGACCACGACGAATAAAATGAGTATCTATTACTAATTCAGGAATTAATCTTAAACCTTTGTACATTTTAACAGCGCCTTTAACGAAAGATTCTGTAGCGCTTCCACCAGCAATCATTTCATTTGCCATTACCATGGCTCCAGCACTCGTACCTGCGATCACAAAACCTTCTTCGTTTTTATAACGTTCTAATAAAATATCATGAATAGTTGTTCCGCCAATTTTATCTGTAATTTTAGATTGGTTTCCACCAGAAAACATAATGCAATCTGCAGATTTTATAAGATCAATAGAAGTTTGTTTTTCAGAGTCTTCCTTACTTCTAATATCAAGAACAGTTACATTTTCGCAACCTAAAGTAGAAAAAGCTTCTAAATAGTTTTCTCCAACTTCTACAGGAATACTTGATGCTGTTGGGATGACAATAATTTTAGCATCAATTCCTCCAGCCTCTCTTACCACATGGTATAAAATACCATCATCAATAAACTCTAAAGCATATTGTTCATTCTCTTCTATTCCCTTATCCTCATTTCCACCAATAGGGATTAGTGTTCCTTTATTTGTCAACATAAAAATGTTCCTCTAGTTTAAATATTGGACAAAAATAAACTAAATTTTCTATTGAAAAATACTATATTTATAATCTTTCACAAAATTTAAATAAAAACTAACTAACATGAAAATACGCGAGATTAATGCCATGAGAGGACCAAATTATTGGTCTGTTAGACGTCATAAATTAATTGTAATGGTTCTTGATCTTGAAGAAATGGAAGAATTGCCTTCCGATAAAATTGACGGCTTTCCAGAAGGCTTAAAAGAAATGTTCCCAAGTATGTATTCCCATCGTTGTTCTGAAGGTTGTGAAGGTGGATTTTTTATGCGTGTTGATGAAGGCACTTGGATGGGTCATATAATCGAACATATTGCCTTAGAAATACAAACACTTGCTGGTATGGATACTGGCTTCGGAAGAACTAGAGGTTATGGTGAAGAAGGCGTTTATAATGTCGTGTTTTCATATATGGAAGAATCTGTAGGGCGTTTTGCAGCAAAATCTGCTGTAAAAATTTGTGAAGCTCTAATCGCAGGTGAAGCCTATGATTTATCTGATGATATACAAGAAATGCGTGAATTACGTGAAGCTGATCGATTAGGTCCTAGTACTGGTTCTATAATAGAAGAAGCCGAAGCTCGTGGAATTCCTTGGATTAGATTAAATAAATACTCATTATGCCAATTAGGATATGGTGCCAACCAAAAACGAATTCAAGCAACTGTTACTAGTGAAACAAGCAGTATTGGTGTAGAGTTAGCTTGTGATAAAGAAGACACAAAATATTTATTAGAACAAGCAGAAGTTGAAGTGCCTCGTGGTGATATTATTCGCCGTGAACGTAGCTTAGAAGAGGCTTGTCGTTATGTTGGTTATCCACTTGTAATAAAACCAGTTGATGGAAATCACGGTCGTGGCATTACTGTAGATATTCAAAATATTGATGATGCACTTGTCGCTTTTAGACATGCAAAGGAAAGCTCACGTAGTGGGGCTATTATCGTAGAAAAGTTCATAACAGGGGAGGATTATAGATTGTTAGTGATTAATAATGTATTTGTTGCTGGAGCCATACGTACTCCTGCACACGTTATTGGTGATGGAAAGTCTACAATTCAAGAACTTATAGATAAAGTGAATAGTGATCCACGTCGTGGTTTTGGACATGAAAATGTATTGACTAAAATCACTACAAATGAGTTAACACAAACTATTATTAAGGATGCAGGTTATACCTTAGAATCAGTTATTCCTGAAGGTGAACAACTCATTTTAAAAGATACAGCTAACTTAAGTACTGGAGGAACAGCAGAAGATATTACAGATATCATCCATCCATCTAATGTAAGTATGGTAGAACGTATTTCTAAAATCATAGACTTAGACATTTGCGGAATTGATATTATGACAACTGATATTTCTAAGCCACTATCTGAAACTGGTGGAGCAGTACTGGAAGTAAATGCTGGACCAGGATTTAGAATGCATTTAGCTCCAACAAGTGGATTACCACGTAATGTAGCAGCTCCTGTAATAGAGAAACTGTTTCCTATAAAAGGAGAAACAGGACGTATTCCTATTATTGCAACATCTGGTACAAACGGAAAAACGACAACAACTCGATTAATTGCGCATATTGCTAAAATGAAAGGGTATCGCGTTGGTTATACAACTAGTGATGGTGTATATATTCAAAATAGATTATTAATGACTGGTGATTGTACAGGTCCTGCCAGTGCAGAGTTTGTGCTTAAAGATCCAACTGTTAATTTTGCGGTTTTAGAATGCGCAAGAGGTGGTTTATTAAGAGCAGGTCTTGGATTTAAAAAATGTGATGTAGCTGTTGTGACTAATGTAGCTGCAGATCATTTAGGTTTAAAAGGAATTCATACGATTGAACAATTAGCAAAAGTGAAAGCGGTTGTACCTGAAACTGTCTTACCAGATGGTTATGCTATTTTAAATGCAGATGATGATTTAGTATATGATATGCGTCGAAATTTAGAGTGTAATGTAGCATTATTCTCTATGGATGAGAATAATCCACATATTAAGGCTTTACAACGTATGAATGGTATTACTGCGGTTTATGAAAATGGATTTGTAACGATTTGCAGAGGAGAATGGAAAATGCGATTAATGAAGGCTGAAAATATTCCGTTGACTTATGGTGGAAAAGCGAAATTCATGATTCAAAATGTATTGGCTGCTGTTCTTGCTGCACATGTGCAAGGCATTAGTATAGAAGATATGAAAGCTGGTCTAGAAACTTTTATTCCGTCGGCTACACAAACACCTGGACGTTTAAATATGTTTGAGTTTAACAACTTTACCATCTTATTAGATTATGCACATAATCCAGCAGGAATGAGAGCACTTAAGAATTTTACAGAAGAATTAGATGCAACCGTAAAAGTTGGTATTATTGCTGGAATTGGTGATAGACGAGTAGAAGATAATAACGAAATGGGAGGAATAGCTGCTGAGATGTTTGATGAAATTATTATTCGTCAAGATAAACGCCTACGCGGAAAAACTGAAGAAGAACTTATTAAGATGTTGAATGACGGAATTAAGATGAAAGATCCTAATAAGAAAACTACTATTATTCCATCTGAAAAAGAAGCTATTACTTATGCCGTAAAAAATGCCGTGAAAGGTTCACTCATTGTATTATGTAGTGATGTGATTCCTGATGCATTAGAATTAGTTCAGAAGTTTAAAGAACTAGAAGCAAAAGGCGAGTTGAATTTATCTTAGTGTTAAGTATAGTCATAAAAAAACCCGAAACATTGTTTCGGGTTTTTTTATGATATTTTTTGTCTATTAACAAACTCTTACTTCTTTTACTTTAATACGTAAACTTTTTCTGTAAGCTTTAATGCTAATAACATCTATACTCTTCTTACGGTTAATTTTAATAACCTGAGCTTTAATTGCAGAAGCTGCAGTTGTTTCATTCTTAATTGTTTGAGTTTCGCTTTTTTCAATTACTGTTTCAATAGTATCACTGTTCTTGATATCTGTATTAACCTCTTGTCCTATAGATAAGAAAGGTAATAATGTAATCGCTAATATTGTTAAAACTTTTTTCATAATTGCTTGGGGCATTAATTTTAAACTCATGTCAAAGAAACGCAACATTAGAAGTGAGAATGAATAAATTAGACAAATGTGTTTTTTTATTAGTCAAGATGAAATCGTTCGCAAAAAACATCGGCGAAATGCACAAAATCGGCTTATAGCCCAGTAAATACGTTACAGATTAAGTGGTATATTTTTCAGATAAGTGGTTTTTTGACGTGCATTTCAACGTGAAAAATGACACTACTTTCTAGAAACCCTTTGTATATAGGTGTTACAGGCATTAATTGTTCAGGAATGACCGTTTATCGATAAGGTTAGATGGTAATCAATCACACAGGAGCATAAGAATTTGTTGTATCTTTCTGCTCTTTCAAGACATACAATGAACTATTCTGATAATACCTACGCAACCCTATTCAATACACAAAAAGAGAATCAATTTCATGTTGGTAATTCCACCTATAAAGAGCGTATAAAAAAATTGAAAGCTTTAAAACTAGCAATTGAAAAGACGTATAGGTATGACATAATTGATGCGATTTATAAAGATTTTAAAAAACCGAAGCTAGAAACCGATCTCACAGAAATCTATATTGTAATTAAGGATATTAAATATGCCATTTCTAATTTAAAGTCCTGGTTAAAGAATCAAAGTGTTGAAACGCCAATAACCTTATTAGGAACATCTTCATATATTAAATACGAGCCTAAAGGTGTTTGTTTAATTATATCACCTTGGAATTATCCTGTAAATTTAACTTTTGGGCCTTTAGTGTCTGCAATTGCTGCTGGTAATACTGTTATTTTGAAACCATCAGAAATGACACCAAATACGTCAGCAATCATGGCCAAGATTGTAAAAGAGGTGTTTAATGAAAATGAGGTTGCACTTGTTGAAGGCGAAGTGGAAGTGTCGAAAGAGCTTTTAAAACTGCCGTTTAATCATATCTTTTTTACGGGTTCACCCGCAGTTGGTAAGATTGTAATGTCTGCTGCAGCAAAACATTTAACATCTGTTACTCTAGAATTAGGAGGAAAGTCTCCAACAATCATTCACGAATCAACAAACATTAAAGCAGCTGTTCAGAATTTAGTTTGGGGAAAATTTTTAAATAATGGTCAAACTTGTATTGCACCTGATTATGTATTAATTCACGAATCTATTAAAAATGAATTTGTAGAAGCTTTTAAAGCTAAAGCTCTAGAGTACTATTCTGAAAACCCAATGACTTCAGGGTCTTACAGTAGGGTTGTGAATAATAAGCATTTTAAGCGATTGGTGTCTTATATTGAAAATGCCAAGACTAACAACGCTATTATTGAATTAGGAGGTGATTACGAAGAAGCATCAAATTATATTGCTCCTACCTTGATTTCAAATTTAGATGAAGATGCTCTATTATTGAATGAAGAAATTTTCGGACCAATTCTTCCTATAAAAACATATAAATCCGCTGATGAGGTCGTGGACTATATTAATTCGAAAGAAAAGCCACTAGCCTTATATGTTTATGCTAAGAATAGAAAGTTTATAAATACTATAATTAATAATACAAGAGCAGGAAGTACTTGTGTGAATAGTAATGCGTTACAATATTCCAATCATAATTTACCATTTGGAGGTTCAAATAATAGTGGTATTGGAAAAGCACATGGTTTTTTTGGTTTTCAAGAATTTACAAATGCACGTTCAGTTTTAAAAAGACATACAGTAGGACCTTTAAATCTGTTATTCCCGCCTTATACTAAATTTAAAGAGAAATTAGTGAAAGCAACGATTAAGTGGTTTTAGGTCTTATCAAAATAATCAGAATGGATATTGTTATTCTCTCCATTTTGATATTTCATATAAGTAAACCCTTTATGAATACAATAAGAGCCAACCTCACCTGACTTATTTATTGCTATATATGCAATTTGAAAATCTTTGTATCGATCATTTTTACTTGTAATTCGTCTTACAGCTTCTTCACAAGCGTCCTGAGGAGACATTCCGTTTCGCATTAATTCAACAATTAAAAAACTGCCGACTGTTTTTAATACTTCTTCACCCATTCCTGTTGCTACTGCGCCACCAATTTCATTGTCAATAAATAATCCAGAACCAATAATTGGAGAATCACCAACACGACCTTTCATTTTATAAGATAATCCAGATGTTGTGCAAGCTCCAGCAATATCTCCATCTTTATCTAGACATAACATTCCGATAGTATCATGGTTCTCAATATTTATTAATGGTTTGTATTCCGGTGATTTTAACCATTCTTCCCATGCTTTTTTTGAGTCTTCAGTGAGGAGGTTATCCTTTTCAAAACCTTGACGATAGGCGAATTCTTCAGCTCCTAAACCAGCAAGAATAACATGTGGTGTTTCCGTCATGACACGTTTAGCTAACTCAGCAACATTAGTAATGTTTTCTACACATAATACTGAGCCACAATCGCCATTGCTATCCATAACACATGCATCAAGCGTTACATTTCCTTCTCTGTCTGGAGCACCACCTTTACCAACAGTAGTGTTTTTAATGTTTTCTTCTTCAATTGCAACACCTGCAATAGCAGAGTCAAGTGCTTTTGTTCCTTTAAAAAGTTGTTCACCAGCTTTAGCATTTGCAGCTACAAATCCCCAAGTACATATCGCGATTGGAGTTTTATTTTTATTTAAAGCCATAGTCGTTTCGTTTTTGGTTTTTTCTGAAAGGTTTTCAGCACAATTAAGGATTGAGCTCCCAACTGTAAGTCCAACTCCAGTGAGTGAGGCATTTTTTATAAAATCTCTTCGTTTCATGAGATTGCTTTTTTAGAGTTTTTATAGCCATACCAAAAGATGTAACCATAGCATATGGTAATGAATAAAAAGGCTAATTTAAATCCGAGGTCATCAATTAAATTGCCACAAATAAGTGGAATGATTGCGCCACCAACAATTGCCATACATAACAATCCAGAACCTTTTGGTTTCAAATCACCTATACCATCAATTGCTAATGTGAAAATGGTTGGAAACATAATAGAATTAAATAATCCTACAGCTAAAATACTCCACATAGAAATTAAGCCTGTGTTTGATATTGAAATGATAATCAATAAAATAGCGATACTAGCAAAAATGCCTAGTACTTTTCCTGGTTTCATGATTTTGGTCAAATAAGAACCTACAAAACGTCCAATCATGGCTCCAGACCAATAAAAGATTACAAAAATTCCTAGCAAAGCTTTATCATCAGCGCCATCTAACGATTTAAAGAAAATGGTAGCAACGGTATCTGCAATATTCATTAGAGCTGGACTTTCTCTTATGAGCGGAACCATATTCATGTCTTGAAAATAGTTAACTAAAAAACTACCAATAGATACTTCAGCGCCAACATAAAAGAAGATTCCAAGAACACCGAGCATTAGGTTTTTTTGTTTAAACGCTTCCGAGTAGCTTCCTTCAGATTTTTCGCTAATCAGTTTTGGGAGTTTTGCGAACATAAAAATTCCCGCTATTAAAATGATGAACACTGCTAATCCTAAAAATGGCATTTGAACGGCTGATGCTTCAGATGCTAAATATGTTTCTTTTGCGGTTTCAGTGAGTGATGCAATTTCATCTTTAGTTTTAATAGTATCACTTAATATAAATAATGCACCAATAGCTGGAGCAATTGCAGTACCCAATGAATTGAAAGCTTGTGATAAATTTAATCGACTTGACGCACCATCTTCAGAGCCCAAAACAGCTACAAAAGGATTGGCTGCCACTTGTAAAATTGTCATTCCTCCAGCCAAAATAAAATAGGCAAGAATAAATATTCCGAAGACACGATACGAGGCTGCAGGATAAAATAGTAAGCAGCCTAAAGCCATAGTTACTAGTCCTAAAATGATTCCTTTTTTATAACCAATTTTTGAGAGAATGTAACTCGCAGGTACAGATAGGACAAAGTAAGCTCCAAAAAAGGCAAATTGAACCATTATTGCTTGAGCGTAAGTCAGTGTAAATAGTTCGCGTAATCTTGGAACTAAAGAATCTACGAGAACTGTAATAAATCCCCAAAGGAAAAACAATGTAGTTAAAAGAATAAAAGACGAGCGGTAGGATCTTTGTTGGTTCATATGGTTAGTTAGTATTTATTTAATAGTTATTTCATCTACAAAAATCCAGCTTCTTCCATCATGTGGATAGCCTAAATGCCAATCGGGAAGTTCTCCTAATTTTTTAGCAATGATTTTTATAAATCGAAATTCTCTGGAAGGTTGTTTAAAGAAGACTTTTTTAATTTCACTACCTTCAAATGGAATAGTTGTATCAAGCGTTCTTTTATTATCTATTGGCACGAAATTCACACCGTCTGTAGAACCAAAACATTCAATTTCAGTTGGATAAAAAATCCATGAATGTTGATCTTGTAAGAAATTAACAAAGACCATATTGACGTTCTTTAAACTACCTAAATCTACAGTAGCAATTAAGTCTTCATTCCAATAGCCTTGCCAAGTTCCAGTTCTAAAATCTTGCGTTCCGAAAATACCATCAATAAGCGCATCGTTACCTCCAGCATTGTATTGGTTGGCATATTCTGTTTCTAGTTTAATGGATAGATTTGGATCTATCTTATAAAATTTAGTTTCAATCGTAGCGCTTTTGTTTCCTTTTTTTTCTGAATACACTTTAAGGATTGTTGGTTCAGATATGTTTAACGGACTTTCATACGTCTTAAATTCAGATTCATTAAGGCTATAAAAAATGCTAGCCTCTTGATCTACATTATCCAAAACCACTTGAGTTTCGCCTTTAAAAGCGACATTACCTTTGGCAATAAAAGGAACAGGTACTATAATATGCTTCTCAATTTCTGTCTTTGGTTCTTGTCCGTCAAGACTTCCCCAAATTGCAGGATTGTCAGTCATTTGAAATTCTAATGCGCCACCATTAATAATATCTTCGTGGGAAATATAGGATTCGTTAAGTTGTTTCCCATTAAGAGTTGCAGATTCAATATAGATATTTGAATCACTCAGATTATTGGCTATGATTGTAAATTGTTTTCCGTTCTCTAAGTTAATAGTTGCTTTATTAAATAAGGGTGTTCCAATAATGTATTGATTGGTTCCAGGAGTTACAGGGTAGAATCCCATCGAAGACAAAACATACCACGCACTCATTTGTCCGCAATCTTCATTTCCCGAAACACCATCTGGTTCGTTGGTATATAATTCGGTTAGTATCTGATAAACTTTTTCTTGAGTTTTATGTGGTTTGTTGACGAAATTGTAGAGGTAAGCCATGTGATGACTAGGTTCGTTTCCATGAGCATATTGACCGATGAGTCCGGTAATATCAGCTTGACTTCGTCCTGAAGTTTCAGCTTCAGCTGTAAATAATTCATCAAGTTGCGCTTCTAATTTATCTTTTCCACCAAGAAGATTTGTAAACCCAGTAATATCTTGAGGAACATAAAAACTATATTGCCATGAATTCGCTTCGGTATAATTAAAGTTAACTTCGTAAGGATCAAAAGGAGCAAACCATGTATTTCTGAAACGTCCTCTCATGAATTGTGTTTCTGGATCGTAGATGTTTTTATAATATTGTGCTCTTTCAGAGTAAATTTTAAAATCATCATCTTTTCCCATGGCTTTAGCCATTTTAGCAATAGTCCAATCGTCATAAGCATATTCTAAGGTTTTTGACACCGATTCGCTTTCTTCTTCCACAGGAATAAATCCAAATGTTTTATAAGATTTAAGTCCGAGTTGATCTCGAGTTGCCGAATGTTTCATCGCTTCAAATGCTTTTTCAGCATCATAATCATTTATGCCTTTTAAATAAGCATCAGCAATAACTGGAACTGCATGATAACCAATCATACAACCAGTATAATTGGCACTTAAATCCCAAATAGGCATAATACCACCTTCATCATATTTTGCTAAAAATGTATTAATAAAGTCATTGGTTTTTTCTTGTTCGATAATAGTATATAGTGGATGTGCAGCACGATATGTATCCCAAAGCGAAAAGACTGTGTAATAATCGAAATCTTTGGTTTGGTGAATTTCTAAGTCCATACCTCGATAACGTCCATCAACATCTTGATAGAGATTTGGCGCTATCATCGTGTGATACAAAGCGGTATAAAAGTTAGTTTTGTAGTCGTTGTTTTGAGACTCAATCACAATTTTTTCAAGTTGCGTTTCCCAAGATTTCTGGGCTTCTGTTTTTATGTCGTCAAAGGATGTATTCGCTATTTCTGCTTCAAGATTTTTAAGAGCTCCTTCTTGATCAACAGCACTTATACCAATTTTCACAAAAACCGGGTCATTGGTGGGATTGTCAAATTCAATTACAGCCTGTTTACTAATAAATTTATAGTTTTTTGAAATAGGCGTGTCTCCTTCAAGATAAGTAATGTCTTTTATAGGTTTTGAAAAGTGAATATTGTAAAACAAACGTTGATCGGTTGCCCAAGCTTTTGAATGTCGGAAACCAGTAAGTGTAGAATCATTTAGCATTTGAATTTTATAATCTAACAATTCATCGCGATGTTCTAAATCCAAAATAACATATTGATTCTCTGAAGATGGATAACTGTATTTATGAATGCCACTTCGTTTGGATACCGTTAATTCAACTTCAATATGTGTTGAATCTAGAAGAACTTTATAAAAACCAGGTTCTGCAGTTTCATTGTTATGAGAAAAATGAGCGCGATAACCAGGCTTTCCGTCGCTACCATTATTGAAATTTATACTATTTGTAGGCATTAATAAAATATCTCCATAATCGCTTACACCTGTTCCGCTTAAATGTGTGTGAGAAAAGCCATAAATGTAGTTGTCACTATGATGATAACCAGAGCAACCATCCCAACCATCTAGTCTTGTGTCTGGACTCAATTGCATCATTCCAAAGGGCATTGTGGCTCCAGGATAAGTGTGGCCATGTCCTCCAGTACCAATAAATGGGTTTACATAATTAATAAGTGCTTTGTCTTTTTTTGCGGTTTCTATTTGTGGTTCTGTTTTACAACCAATTAGTAATAAAGCAGTTAAAACAATAGAAAAAAGATATTTCATAAAAGATTCTTTAAATCGTTTGATAAGATACTAAATCTTAACGTATCGTTAAATAATTTTTATGCTCATAGTTCCTTTTTAAAATGCGTTATCTTTGAAAAAATTCATTGTATGATTCGTTGGATTATATTCATTTTAATCTATTCTCTTTTTTCAGTATACGGCTTTCAAGCGATTAAAACAGTAACTAAACTAAGTTGGTTGCATTATCTTTTTATCGCAATCGCTATAATAGTTGCAGGTAACTTTATCTATCAATTTTCTATTGGAGCTGAAGGACGAGTTCTTAATCCAGCTAAAAGTTATGCCTTTGGTTTTCTATTAGCATTCATGTCTTTAAATTTAGTCATCGTTCCTATTCTTATAGGAGAAGATATAATTAGAGTTTTTCTCGGTGTTTATGACAAGTTGTTTGCTACAAAAGAATCGTTCTACTTGCCGTCAAGACGAAAGTTTATAAGTACTGTTGCTCTTGGATTAGCTGCTATCCCTTTTGCGTCTTTGTTATATGGAATGTATAGAGGAAAGTACCGATTTAGAGTTTTAGATTACGTACTTTATTTTGAAGACTTGCCAGAAGCGTTTGATGGTTATAAAATCACTCAAATTAGTGATATCCATTCTGGGAGTTTTGACAATCGCGAAAAAATAGAATATGGTATTGATCTCATCAATCAACAAAAATCTGATGTGATTATGTTTACTGGAGATTTGGTAAATAATAAGGCTACAGAAATGTTGCCTTGGAAAGACCTTTTCGGAACATTAAAAGCAAAGGATGGTGTATTTTCTGTTTTAGGAAATCATGATTATGGTGATTATGTGAGTTGGGATACTAAAGAAGAAAAATCTAAGAATCTAGACGATTTGAAGACTCTTCAAAAGGAAATGGGCTATGATTTATTATTAAACGAATCTCGCTTTTTAGAACGAGATGGGGAACGAATCGCTATAGTTGGTGTAGAAAATTGGGGAAAAGGCGGATTCAAAAAAGCAGGAGATCTTAAAAAGGCATCTGAGCAAGTAAACGCTGAAGATTTTAAAATATTAATGAGTCATGATCCAAGTCATTGGGAAGCTGAGGTTGTAAATGATGATTACCATTATCATCTAACCTTAAGTGGTCATACACATGGTATGCAATTTGGTATTGAAATTCCGGGTTGGATAAAATGGAGTCCTGTTAAATGGAGATATAAACAATGGGCTGGAATTTATGAAGAGTTAGGACAATATATAAATGTAAATAGAGGATTTGGTTATTTAGGATATCCAGGACGTGTTGGGATTTGGCCTGAAGTAACTGTAATTACACTTAAAAAAGGCTCAAATAATGCATAATAGTGTGGAAATGTTATATTTGTATATAGATATTTGATTTAAAAGTTTAAACGTATGTCAAAATTTGGGGAACTTATAGATGTTGATATTCCTGTTTTATTGGATTTTTTCACAGAATGGAATGAACAATCTACAGCAATGCATCCAGTAATGCGAGATGTTGCTGCCGCTCTAGGTGATAAAGCTAAAGTCATAAAAATTGATGTTGATAAAAATAAGGAATTGGCTGAAGCACTTCGCGTGAAAGGCTTACCAACACTTATTATTTATAAAAATGGCGAAATGAAATGGCGTCATAGTGGAGAACAAGATGCTAATACACTTATTGGTATAGTTCAAGAGTTTCTTTAGAAACTCAAGGATTTAAATTGAAATCCTGCTTTGCTAAAATATTCCAATACTTTCGGAAGTGCATACATCATGTTTTTTGATGCTTTTACACTATCGTGAAATACGATAATACTACCTTCTTTACTTTTTGAAATTACATTGTTTAAGCAATCGTCTTCTGAAATTTCTTTCTGCCAATCGAAAGATAGTACGTCCCACATAATGATTTTATAATCTAAAGCCATCAGTTTTTTACCTTGCTTTGGTTTTATTTGTCCGTAGGGAGGACGAAATAAAAGGGAACTTTTAAATTGTTGTAATTCTATTTGTTTTTCAGCTTCTAAGACTTCGGCTATATAAGCTTTGGTTTTTGTTTTCCAACCTTTAACGTGATGCTGAGTATGGTTTCCGATAGAATGACCATCTTTGATGATATTCTGAAAGATATCTGGATGTTTTTCAATGTTTGCTCCTATACAAAAGAACGTTGCTTTTGCATTGTATTGCTTGAGTAAATCTAAAGTCCAATTTGTGATTTCTGGAGTTGGTCCATCATCAAAGGTTAAATACAAATCTTTAGTGTTGGTTTGAATGTCCCAAACATAATTTGGAAACATCTTTTTGGCAACTAAAGGTGTTTTAACTGGTGTGATTTTCACAATTCACTATTGTTCTAAATTCAAAATATTTTCTATTGTGTCTTTTGCAATATCTACATCTTCTCTTAATAGGTCATCTTGAATAGGTTCATCCTCATCTGTGAAATGTTTAAATAATCTTAAGTAATTATTGAACTTTTCAGTTTCTTCAAGTGCTAGATCTTTATCATTATAGATTACCAGCAAATCAACTAAACTTCTGTAACGTTCAATATCTGAAACAATTTCATCGAGATATCGTGTTTGGTTCTCGATTGATAGTTCGCTATAATATTTAAGATTCTCTTGATATTTTATTGCGACATCTTGATATAGTTGTCTGGCTTTCTCAATTTTTTCAATTTCATAGTAACCACCAATATAAGGTTCAAGTAATGTATAGTATCCAAATTTGTCTACTGGCATTTTTTGCATAGCTAAATCTGCTATGTTTTCTGCTTTGTCAAATTGGTCTTCATTGATAAGTATTTCTACTAAACGAGCAAGGTTGCCTCTATATGTAATACCGTTTTTACGTGTTTCAACATCGTGATAAATATCGTCACTACCACTATTTCCCCAATCCCAAGACATTACTTTTTCGTACATTAATTCAGAATCGATTCGTCCCATGTCAAATGGGTTGGCTCTATCAATTGCTGTTTGAATAGGTACTAATTTGTAACATAAACCGTCTAATTGAAGATAATCTTTCATCCAAATATAATCTTCATCACTAAAAGCACCTCCTGTAAAATAGATAGGACGTTTCCAATCGTTATTTGCAACGATATCTAACATTAGTAACCTGTTTTTGTATAAGGCACTTCCTTTAATTTCAACATCTAAATATGGTAAGATTTTATCCGCATCTTTTTGCTTTACAATTCCATTGTCTAAAACAGTTTGCTTATCGACAGGGACTCTAATAAAACGCGTTGGGAAATAGTTAGAATTAAGTAATTGGGTTGGATATCCTGCTGGATCTTCACCTTCACGTTGTAATATGTATTTTAATTTATACTTAGGGTCATCATTACCAATAAAATTCATGAATTCTTTGATCATCAAGGTGTCATCAGTAATCTCACGTCTCATTACGTAATCTCTTGTGCCATACTTATATTGATCATGCGTCAACTGCGAAGGAATTGGATCACTCTCGTAAGCTTTTCGTTTCATTTGGTCAATGTACCAATCCGTTTGAAACAGACTTGTATTAACAACTCTTACATCTGTTCTTACGCCTTCAATTTCTTGTAAATACCAAAGAGGGAAACTATCGTTATCTCCAATAGTAAACAATATGGCATTTGGTGCACAGGATTCTAAATACTGTCTTGCCATAGCATTTGCAGTATATTTATCAGATCTGTCATGATCATCCCAATTGTTTGCAGCTAAAATCCCAGGAACTAGTACCAAACAGACCACAGTAATTGCAGGAGCTAAAAATTTTGAAGCCACCTTGGTCCTTAAAAGATCATATATGGCGTAAACTCCAAAACCAATCCAAATAGCAAACACATAAAAGGAGCCAACGACTGAATAGTCACGTTCTCTTGGTTCAAATGGTCTGACATTCGTGTAAAATTGAATTGCTAATCCTGTAAACAGGAAGAATACTAACATCATCCAAAAGCGTTTTGGGTCTTTGGACATGAGATAAAAGAATCCAATAAGACCTAAAATAAAAGGAAGGAAATAGTATGTGTTTCTCGCTTTGTTATTTTCAACATCACTTGGCAAGTTGTCCTGTGACATTCCAAGATGTAATTCGTCAATAAAATCAACACCACTAATCCAATTACCGTGTAAATCAGTATACTTTCCTTGAAGATCATCTTGGCGTCCAGTAAAATTCCACATAAAGTAACGCCAATACATATAGCCTAACTGAAAGTCTATCATGTAATAGAAATTATCTAGAAGTGAAGGTTTATCAATATCTAAATATTGTTGCCCAAATTGTTTAAGAAAGTTATGATAGTCTTCGTAATCAACTTGACCTTCCATAACATCTTTCCTAAATGCATTTACTTGTTCTTTAATGCTATTTACTCTTAAGTTTGAATATTGACTAGCCTCATCATTAGAGTAGCCTTGAGCCAATGCATCATTGTAAAGAGTGATTCCTAAATCTGGTTTTACTTTAAATTCAAGCAAACCTGTAAACATCATGTAGTTTTCAGCATGTTCTGTACTCCACATACGTGGTAATATTGCTGCTTGCTCAGAATTGTAATTTTGTTTAGCGTTTTTATATTGGTTGACAATTACATACTCACCTTTTTCAAAGTCTTTTTCATATTTAGGTTTGTCATCTACATAAGGATTGTTTTCATCTAAACCAGTATACTGTTCTGTGAAAAGTGGACCGTAGAATAAATGTGTCTCTGGATACTGCTCTAAGTTGTAGTAAGCTAAAAGTTCTCTAGCACTTGAAGGATTATTTTCATTAATAATTACATTAGCATTTGCTCTGATTGGTAGCATAAGCCATGATGAAAACCCGATGAAAATAAAGATTAAACACAAGGTTAAAGTGTTGGCATATTTATAGCCTCTCTTTTTTGTCTCTTTTAATCCGAAGTAAAATGCAGCTATTAAAACGATACCTGCAATTATTGAACCTGAATTAAATGGCAGACCAATAGTATTGACAAAGAAAATTTCTGAAGCACTAAATAATTTAAGTGCATTAGGAAGTAATAATTTAAATATGAATAATAAAATTGCAACAGCTACAATATTGGCAACGATAAAATTTTTGGCAGTTACTTTTTGATAATTTTTGAAAAAGTAAATCAATCCTAGAGCAGGAATTGTTAATAGTCCCATAAAGTGTACTCCAAAAGAAAGTCCAATTACAAAAGCAATTAAGATTAACCATTTATGACCTCTAGGTTCGTGCATGTCTTGTTCCCAGCGCAGTCCTAAATAAAATAAAACAGCCATAATTAGAGTTGCCATCGCATACACTTCAGTTTCAACAGCATTAAACCAAAATGAATCTGTAAATGTAAATGCTAAACTACCAACTAGCGCACTACCTAAAATTGCTATTGATGCATTTTGAGTTAGTTCACCTTCACTAGAAACTAATTTTTTCAATAGGATACTTATCGTCCAAAACATGAAAAGAATAGTAAAAGCACTAGCAACAGCACTCATCATATTCATCATCATCCCAATTAACTCATTGTTTCCAAAAGTAAAAATAGAAAAGAATGCTCCTAAAATTTGAAACAAAGGAGCTCCAGGTGGATGTCCAACTTGCAACTTTGAAGAGGTTAAAATGTATTCACCAGCATCCCAAAAACTCACAGTGGGTTCTATGGTTAATGCATAGGTAATCAATGCTATAATAAAAGCAAACCATCCTAAAATGGTATTCCATTTCTTGAAGTTGAAATGTGTCAT
>OJDV01000300.1_pt1 | contig 18188 bp, 22 predicted proteins | sample 1592911 | NCBI WGS metagenome assembly OJDV01 (sample SAMN05416860, study PRJEB24817) | seawater metagenome | isolation source: Sea water | place: Canada:Atlantic | collected 2013-11 | reverse complement strand
TTTTTCATTTATTTCTCTACTTAATCTTCCTACTTCTTGTGTTGCTTTAGTTAAACCATTTTTAGTTTCATTATACATATTAGTTAAATTGTCAATAGCATTTGTTTTTTCATTAATTTCCTTACCTAATCTTACTGTTTCTTGAGTTGCTTTTGTTAAACCATTTTTAGTTTCATTATACATATTAGTTAAATTATTAACAGCATTTGTTTTTTCATTTATTTCTCTACTTAATCTTCCTACTTCTTGTGTTGCTTTAGTTAAATCATTTTTAGCTTTATTATACAAATTAGTTAAATTATTAACAGTATTTGTTTTCTCATTCAATTCTCTACTTAATCTTCCTACTTCTTGTGTTGCTTGAGCTAAACCATTTTTAGCTTGATTATACAAATTAGTTAAATTATTAACAGCGTTTGTTTTTTCATTCAATTCGTTTTTTAATCTAGAAACTTCACGCATTGCATTATTAAATTTATTTCTTAATCTCTTATATGGGTTAAAATGTTCTAAATAATTATTATTCATATATTAATTATTTTTTATAAAAATTATTTTTTTAAATATTTAAATTTATATTCATTAAAGTTGTTTTATTTAAAAATTAAATATTTATATATTGTATATTATAAAATTAATGGATGAATATGATTTTGCGGATGATATAGCAATAGAAAATAAAATTTTATCAATTAATAGGGTATTAGACGATATTATTAATAAAAATATAAATTATGATAAAATAATAGAAATCAGTATAGAAGAATTAATAAAAAATAGTCAAAACTTTTTATTAAAAAATAAAATTTATAATTTAGAATATTATTTTGAAACAATAACACAGAATTATTTATTAACAGATGATTTATTATTTTTAAGGAATATATTTAATTTATACAAAGAAGATTTAAGAATACAAGATTTATATGATTTATATTTTGAAAGTATTAAAAATAATTATTTTATAAGTTTTAAATATTTAACGGATATTTTAGAGCATAATTCTTCAATTGAATTATTATGTTATATAAATAATTCAGTTGAATTTTTAAAATATTTATTATTAAAAAATAAAATAAAAAAAAATACAGAAACATTTTTTAAAGCAATATACTATAATTGTGTTGAATTTTTAGAAGAATTGCATAATAATAAATGTGATTATGATTTAAATGAATTAACAACAATATTTATTCCATATAAATGTTTTAAATTTTTAAATGATAATGGTTATGATATTCAAGAGAATATTTCAGAAAATTATCTTTTACAAATAATCAGAAATTTTAATTATGAATATTTTTTATATTATTTAGATAATAACTTTTATTACAATTACAATATTATTTATCCAATAGTAGAAAATTATTATAACATATTTAATAATTATTTATGTAGAACAAGTAATTCTATAAAATTTGTTGATTTTAATGATAATAAATTTTTTATATTAGATAATATTTATTTTTTTGGTTGTGGTGATATTACATTTTCAACTACAACTGAAATTAAAAATTTATATAATGATTATATTAAAACATTATATAAAAAAAATAAAAAAGATATACAAAACTTAAAAGACCTTGTTTCTTTATTATTTAAAATGAAAATTTATTTACAAGATAAAACAAATAATCCATTACATAATGAAGAAACTAAAAAAGATATTTAATAATTTTCTACATAAATTTTTTTTTTATTTTTAATAATTTTATTAAAATAACAATTATTAATTATAATATTATTTTCATCTGTAATATACAAATCATTATAATTTTTTTTAAAATTTAATGTTAAAATTTTTTTAAAATCATTAAAAGTAATTTTACCTATTTTTTTAATATCAAATTTATATTCATCTCCTTCATAATTAAGATAAATACTATTCATTTTACTATTATTTATTAACTTAATATTATTTATTAACTCAATATTAAATAATTTCAATTTTTATGTTGATATAAATATAAAATAAAACTTTATATTTCCATATTTATCTTTATAACTTATTATAAAATATTTATCCATTGTTGTTTTTTGAATAAAATATGTAAAATCATAATTTTTAGGAACTTTAAAAACAAATAATTTTGTATATTTTTTTAAATCATTATAAATTTTAGAAATTTCTTTATTATCCATATATAATCTAATAATTTCTTTCTCTTTATAATTTTTAGTCCAAGGAGCATCTATAAATACTACATCTTGTTTAAGTGTTGGAATAATATCTAATGACGAACCTTTATATAATTTAACATTTTTAAATCCATAAACATTAATATTATTTTCAAGAACACTATAATTAATATCATCTAATTCTATTGAATTTACACTCTTAAAATTTAAACCAAATGAAATTGTATCCGTTCCATTATTACCTGTTCCATCTGTTATTGTAATATCCTTATTCTTAAAATACCTTTTAATTTGCTTACTTAAGTAATTAGCTGATCTATAACCAGAAACTGAGTATATTCCCTCTGTAGTTATTTTTAATTTTGTTTTATCTATATTCTTATAATCTTGAAAGTATTTATTAAAAAACCCTATATCTTTATCTTCTACTCTATTCATACTATAAATTACTAAAAAAAATTGAAAAATATATTATTTCATTGTTTTATAATATCTACTTAATTAAAAATGTCTTCACATACAGAAATTTTACTTGGAGAAATTTTACTTGGAGATATTTCCGAAATATTGGGAATCATTGGAAATCATTCATTAACTCTTAGAAATCCAGAAAATACACCAGAGGTGTCTATTTGGAACCCTCCTAAAGATGGTTTTTGTCTTCTCCATTGTGTGGTAATTTTATACTATATACTGCGTGAAAAAAATGTGATTCGTTTTGATGATGCTTTCAATGGCATTGGGACTTTATTTGATAAAATGCCTTTGGAATTGTCTGATATTAAAAAAATTGTTAAAATTAGTGCAATTAATACATCAACTGAATTCACTGAAGAGTGTAAAACCGAAATCTCCAAGATTAATGAGGAAAGTATTGGAGACTTGGATAATGTTATTTTACAAGTTTTCAACTCAATTCCTTTTTTAATAACTGATGATATAAACTGGTTGGAAAAACGTCTTCAATGTTTTCAAGGACATTTTTATCTTGTTTTGAGAGAACTTGATGAGATTGAAATCTTCAATAGATTTATCTCTGAAGAATTACCTATTCTCCAACTGATGAATGAAAAGTCTGACGAACTCAAAACAGTTTTGGAAGAAAACTTAAAGCAATTTTCCACGATTTTTGATACTCCATCTATTGAGGAATATCAGGAAATTCTTAATGCTTATTCTATTTGTGATATTTTAACTCAAGAGAAAAAGCAAAGAAGTCTGTCTGAAGATGAAATCATTCAATTAGCTTCTCTGAATAGTTTTTTGGAAGAAAAAGTTTCCAGAGAAGATATTGAGGAAATCTTAAAGACTTTATAATCTTAGTCTATAAAAAAAGATGTTTAGGATGAATATCCTTTTGTAAATAAATTTTATGTATGTTGTATATATCTGTAAATAAAACCCCATAAATAAAAATATAATAAATATAATCTAATAATAATTATTATGTTATTTTATTATATTTTGTCATTTTTATATGTATTTATAATGTTTTTTCACATTTATTATCATTTTAAATATATTGAATAATATATATATAAATGAATGTTAAAACAATAATTGATGGAAATGATAATTTAATATTAGATAAAAATAAATCATATTGTATATATTCACATGGATGTTTTTGTCCTCCACATAAAGGTCATTTTGATGGATTAAATCAAGTATTGAATATTGTTGATAATAAAAAAGTTAAAGTATTTATAAATCAAATTGGTGGAAAAAGACATGGAGTTAATAGAGAAACAAATATTTTTATAATGGAAACATATTTAAAAGATTGTTATTCACACATTGATTATAAATTATTTATAAATAATCATAGAGATAAAATATTAACAAAAGAAAATTTAAATAATATTGATGAAATTATTATATTAAGAGGTCTTGAAATAAATGATGACAATGTAAATGAATATAATAAAATAAAAAATATTAATGATTATAAATATACACCAATCGCTAATAATTATGATAGAAATATAATTATTTTTATGGGTAAAAGATATAAAGGTTTATCAGCTACTGATTTTACCAATAAATTAATCAAATTAAAAACAGATAAAAATAATAGACAAAATAATCTTGAAAAATGCTTTAATTATATTCCTGATAAAGTTAAATTAGAAAATAAAAAATTAATTATATATAAACTTGTTAAATTTTATTTAAAATAATTAAGCACTACACATAACACATACATCGTCATTACATACTACTTTTTTCTTCATTTTTTTCTGTTTGTCAATATCAACACCATATTTTTTGGCATTGGCTGCGGGTTTTGTTCTCAAATAATATAATCCAGTTTTAATACCATTTCTCCATCCATAGAAGTGTGCTTTAGTTAATTTTTCTTGGTCTGGTTTTTCCATAAAAATATTTAATGATTGTGTTTGGTCTATAAATATTCCTCTATCTAAACTTTGTTGAATAATAAACTTTTGTGGTAATTCATAAGATGTTCTATAAATTTTCTTAATATATTCTGGAACATCCATATTTTGAACTGAACCATTATAATACAATAATTCATTATAAGCATCATAATTCCATAAATTTAATTCTTTTAAAGCATTAACCAAATTTTTATTAATAACCACAAATTCTCTTTTAGCTGTAACTCTTGTTAAAATATTTGATGCATATGGTTCTATACACTCATAATTACCCATAATTTGAGATGTTGAACCTGTTGGCATTATAGTTGTTAATAAACTATTTCTTGTTCCATAAATTTTAATTTCTTCAATAATATTATTCCAATTAAATGATGGAAAACCTTCTATATCTAAATCATCTACATTTTTTCCCCACAAATGAAATTGTAATAATCCATTACTAAAAGGAGAACCCTCAAATGATGAATAACTTCCTTCTTCTTTAGCAATATCAATTGAACTTCTTAAAGAATTATAATAAATACACTCAAATATTTTCTTATTTAATTTTAATGCTTCAGGACTATCAAAAGAATATCCCATTATTTGATACACATCAATTAATCCTTGAACTCCCAAACCAATCGGTCTATGACGCATATTAGAAACTTTTGTTTCAGGAACAGGATAAAAATTAATATCAATAACACTATTTAAATTATGCGTAGCCAAATAACTCACCTTACCCAACAATTCAAAATTAAATGTTTTATCTTCATTAATAAATTTAGGAAGTGATATTGAACCTAAATTACATACCGCTATTTCTTCATTATTACTATATTCTATAATTTCCGAACAATTTCCTGTTAAAATTCCATTAAAAACACCAAGATGTCTTTTTTTATCATTAAAGCAGTAAGTATCTTCATTACAAATATTTTTAGTAATTTTTTTAATTTTAATCCCTTCATTATCTATTTCAATTTTATTTAAATTATTAGGATTAAAACCCAATTCAATTAATTTATTTAAATTATCATTAGTAAAAGTGATTGTATAATTATCTTCATTATTTTTAATTATTTTACAATCAGAACCTAATAAATTAATAATTAATTTAACACTTTTATATATATCAAAATTTCTAATACCTACAGTTTTATTATCAAAAAAATCATTTAAATATTGTATTTTTTTATTTAAAGGAAAATCATTACTTTCAATACTTATAAAATTATAATCAATTAATTCCATATAAATTTCTAAATCATCAGCTCTAACTTCTTCTTTATAATTTTTAATATAAAATTTGTGATATGGAGTGCAATATAATTCTTCTCCATTTGAAAATTCTATTTTATGTAAAGTTTGATTTTCTCCTGTTTTAATAATTTCTACATCTGAAAATTCATAACCATTCCAAATATTTACTTTTTTATTAACTAAATTTTTTATTTCAAACATTCCTTTATCAGTAATAATATTTGTTTTTCCAGATACACATAAATTAGAGTTCTTAATAGTTCCTAAATTTTTTTGATTTGATTTTTCATTACAAGCATCTTTATATAACATATAAGGTAATCCTGTTTCACATTGTGATTCCAAAATTCTTCTATATAATTCTTGAGAACTAACTTGTTTAATATACTTACCTTCTTCAACATATTTATTATATAATTCTTCAAATTTATCACCATAACAATCTGTTAAACCAGGGGAACTATCTGGAGACATCAAATACCAATTCTTTTCACCAGGTTTTTCTGTTTGAACTTTTTTCATAAATAAGTCTGGAATCCATAAACCTAAAAATAAATCTCTTGTTCTATCTAATTCATTACCAGTAATTCTTCTTAAATCAACAAATGAAAAAATATCACTATGCCAAGGCTCTAAATATACAGCAACAGCACCATTTCTTTTTCCAGATTGATTTACATATCTTGCCATACTCTCAATCATCTTACATAACGGAATAATTCCATCACTTTTACCTCCATTACTTTTAATTTTTGAACCTTTACCTCTAACATCACTTAAATTAATTCCTATTCCACCAGCCCATTTACTAATATTCATCATATCAGTAATACTTTTACCAATTTCTTCAATACTATCACCACATTGTAATAAATAACAAGATGATAATTGAGGATATTTAGTTCCAGAATTAAATAATGTTGGAGTAGCGTGAGTATAATATAAATTTGATAAATAATAATAAGTTTCTTTAATTTTTTCATTATCTAATTTATTAATATTAACTTGAATAGCCTCTCTCATAAACATATGTTGAGGAGTTTCAATAATAATTCCATCTTTTGTTTTTAATAAATAGGAACTTAATAAAGTTTTTAATCCAAAGAAATTAATTAAATAATCATTATTAAAATTCAATGTTTCATTAATAAAATTAATATTATTTTTACAATAATTAATATAATTTTCAGATAAAGTATTTGTTTCAATTAAATTATTTAATGTTTTTTCATAATTTTCCAAATCAATATTTAAATATAATTTTTTTAAAATATAAATTACAGATATTTTATCAAAATTTGGTTCTCTACCAACATAAGAAATACATTTTAATGCAAAATATTCATATATTTCCTCAATATTCATATTTTCAACTAAACCATCTTTAATATCATTAATTATTTCATTAATATTTATGTCATCATTTTTAATATTTGTTGTAATAAATTCATTCAATTCTTCAATCATAATTTCAAACATATTAATATTATATAATAATTTATATATTATAATTCAATTTTTTTAAATATAAATTAAATAAAAATTGAAAAATATAGTATAATTAAAAATTAAAATATTTATTACTTATATTAAAATATGACTGATAATTACCAGGACATTAAACTTAATAAAACTAATATTTTAACCGATGAAAGTAATATTAAGTTCTCAATTTCTGAAATAAATTATCCTGAAATACACGATATGTATAAAACACAACAATCCTGTTATTGGAAAATGGAAGAAATAGATTTCTCAAAAGATTATGATGATTTTATAAATCTTAATAAAGACCAACAAAAAATTATTAAAATGGTATTAGCGTTCTTTGCTAATCTAGATGGTATTGTTAATTTAAATATAAGTGAAAAATTATTAAATAAAATTACAATTAGAGAGGCTATTATGACATATCAATGGCAACAAATGATGGAAAATATTCATAATGAATGTTATGCTGAAATGATTAATAATATAATAAAGGATAATGATGAAAGAGAATATTTGTTTAATTCAATTGAAACAATACCTTGTATTAAGAAGATGGCTGATTGGGGTTTAAAATTTATAAATGATGAAGATGCTACATTAGAAGAATGTTTAGTTGCTTTTGCTTGTGTTGAAGGGATAATGTTTAGTGGAATGTTTGCAGTTATATTTTGGGTTAAAAACTTTTTATCAAATGAAAAAACTTGTATGCCTGGTTTAGTATCAAGTAATTCTTTAATAGCAAGAGATGAAGGACAACATACTGATTTTGCTTGTTTATTATATAATATTTCAACAATTAAATTAGAGAAAGATAGGATTAAAGAAATTGTTAATGAATGTGTTGAAATTACAAAAGAATTTACAAATAATACAATTGATAATAAATTAATTGGTTTAAATGCCGAATTAATGAATAAATATATTGAATATGTTGGTGATAATCTTTTAGTAAGTTTAGGAAATGATAAATTATATAAATCAAAAAATCCATTTAATTGGATGGATAGTATTGGTATTACATCAAAAACAAATTTTCATGAAGTTAGACCAACTGAATATCAAAGTGCTTATAGTAAAGATTTAAAAAATACAACTATTAATTTTTATACCGATGATGATTTTTAATTAAGTTTAAATTTTTTTATATATTTATAATTAATCTTTATATGGTTAAAAGCAAAAATAAAAAAAATAAAAATATAATTAAAAATGTTGTTAATGATATTATAGATAATATTGATAATATCATTATAAATGAAACTAATGAAACTAATAGTAATGAAATAAATGAAAATAATGAAATTAATAGTAATGAAATAAATGAAATTAATAATAATGAAACTAATAGTAATGAAATAAATGAAAATAATGAAAATAATAGTAATGAAATTAATAGTGATGAAATTAATGAAAATGAAATTAATAGTGATGAAATTAATAATAATGAAAATAATAGTAATGAAATTAATAATAATGAAAATAATGAAAATAATAGTAAAAAGATTAATACAATTGAAGATATGTTAAGAAAAGAGATAGGTAGAAAAGAAACAATAATAAATAATTTGAATTCGGAGATTGAAAATTTATCATTGGATATATTAAGAAAGGATATTATGTTAAAAGAGAATGAATGTAAAATAAAAGAGTTAGATGAAAAATTAAAAAAAAGTAATATGTTAGTATTAATAAATAAATTAAAAAATGAAACAAATAGTAATGATGAAGAAAATAATAATGAAGAAAAATCTAATGATAATAAAGAAATTAAATTAGAAGATAATAGAATAGATGTTATTAATAATGGTAAAACAAAAACTGAATTAGAAATAGAAACAGAAAAAAAAAATAAGGTTATTAGGGCTAGGAGAAGAATTACACATTATTAATTTTATTTTTTGTATTATATAAATGAATATTGGTTTTGTGAATATATCTATATATGATTCAGTTAGATATAACTTATTTTATTATAAAAATAAAAGAAAATAAAAAAATATGGATTACTATAAATAAAAAAAAATAGAAGTTATAAATTAATTTTATTTTTTACTTTTTTTGATAAATTCAAATTGTAATTTATCAAATTTTGGTGTATTATCAACTAATATTTTTAATAATTGTTTATAACTTGGCATTTGTTTTAAATTTAGAGAATATAAATATTTAATCCATTTATGTAAAAAAGTATAATTTCCGCATAATTTTTCAAGGGGGTAATGAAATTTAACTTCAGCAATTGTATTATTAATTTTAGTAGTTCCATTAATAAAATTTTCGTGAAATCTACATCTACATTTGGAATGTTTATGTTTTTGTCTATTAAATGCTTCATCATCTTTTAAATGTCCGGACCAAGGTAAAGATTTTCCGGTAAAAATATTAACAAGCATATAACACATACTAATTAAATCATCAATAATTGTGGGTGAATTATATTCGTGAATACTTAAACTAATATATCTAAGTGTTCCCATAATACCAGAATATTTTTCAGGTTTAACAAAATTAATACTTTTATTATTGTATGTATAATATTCTTTTGATAAACCTAAATCAATTAACATTAATTTTAATTTATTGGGTTCTATATTAGAAATTTTATCATTCAAAACTAAATTTGCTAATTTCATATCTCTATGCATTATTCCACATCTATGTAATGAAGCCATTAAATATAATAATTTATAAGCAATATAATATTTACATCTTTCAGATAAATTATAATTTTTAACAATATCCTCCATATTATCACCACATAAATCCATAGTTAAAAAATCATAATCTTCACAACTATAAAAAGAATATGGTTGTGGAACAATAATATCATTTTTAAGTAAATTTATTGATATTACTTCTGGTATTGAGAGCATATTATTTTGTTTTAAATATTCAAAAATCTTTATATAGTTCTTATCTTTATCATTATCTTTTATAATTTCTTTTTCACTTTTATTTAAATAATTTTTTATATTAAAAATTTTGCTATAAAATTTAAATTCCTTATATAATGTTCTATTTTCTTTTTTCTCACACTTAATAGCTACAACTTTATTATTATTATTTTTACAGATATAAACTGAACCAAATGAACCGCCTCCAATATGATTTAAAAAATTTATTTCTTTTGACAAATCTTCGTTTTGAAACATATTATAATATTATTTTAAGAATTATATAATTAAATATTTTTATAACTTTATTTTATAATAAATATGTCAAATAATTTACTATCAAAAAGAATTGATAATTATTTTTCAAAATTATCTAAACAAAATAATACAACAAAATCTGGAGGTGGAATATATGAAAGTTTTATTAAACCAAATGCTCTAATGATTTTTTTATTAATTATAATCATTACAATAATTATATGTTATTGTTATCATAATGCTAATAATTTAGATAAAAAAGTTAAATTACAAGAAGAAGAAACAGAAGAATTTATAAACCATATAGATAAAGATGAACTTGTTAGTATAATAGATGAATTAAGTTCAGTTAATGAAAGACAAAAAATAATGCAAGATGAAATTGATTATAAAATGAATTATTTAAATCAAATGGAAAAGAATAATATAATTATAGAAAATAATGAAAAAGATAAATTTGTTTCTAATTATAAGTCATTAGGTAATTATCAAGAAATAAATAATAGAGATAAAATTTTAACAAAAGTTGATGATATTAATGTTGAAGCTCCATATGTATAAAAAATATAATATAATATTATAAATGAAAGTAAATATTGTTTTGGTTAGTTTGATTATAATAATTGGAATGTTTATTTTAAATATAAAAAGTCCAAAAACTGAAATAATTATTAAAAAAAGTATAAATTAAAAAATTAAATATTATAATTATAATGAATAATGAAAAATTTTACGAAATTTTTATAAGCACAATTATTGGTTTATCTATAGTTTGGTTTATTTGGTTTTTTGTAAAACAAAATGACTATAATTTATATTTAGAATAATAAAATATATAATATTTATATATAAAACAATGAATGGAACTTGTATTTTAATTGTTATTGCTTTTATTGTAGTATTATATTACATTACTCAAAATAAACAAGATAAAACAGAAACTTTTATGCCCGTTAGAGGAAATATTCAACAAGAAATTGATGAAGCTAATGATGAATTAAATGAATATTATTCTGAAGAAAATGAAATTACAAATGATATTATTATGAAACAAGATAATAATAATCAACAAGATGTTAAGAATAGTGTTGATTTTCAATTAATTGGAAGAAATAATTTATTAAATGTTGATAATATTGATTATGATAAATTTAGAAAATTATACGCTCATCAAATTGATTGTCCTTGTTATGGAGATAAATTAATTGGATTTGATAATTGTGAAAATAATTTAGATGTTTTTAGAGTTTCTAATGAAGCAATTAAACAACATGATAATAAAGATTGTGTTACTTGTAATTTTTTAACTGAAACTAATGCTACATTAACTCCAGAACAAATGGAACAAGACGCTCAAGCTGTTGTTGAAAATAAATTAATTAATAGTAATATTGAAAATTTTGCGGATTATAGAAAAATTTCAAATCAAGATTCAAATGTTGGTGTAAATGCGGTTGATAGAATTAATGAATGTAGAACAGGTGGAACTTGTGATTTAAATAAATTTGGAACAACTATTTGGCAAGCATATGATAATTTAATGGCTGATGGATATTCTAAATATCAAACAACAACAAATCCTCAATTATTATCAGGTGTTAATAATCAAATTTTAAAAAATGATTATCAAAGAATTTAATTATATTTTTTTAATTATAATATTATATGATAATTCCAAAAAAAATACATTTAACTTGTAAAGATAAAAATAATATTGAAAATAAAATTTGGAAAAAATGTTTAAAAAAATATAAATTATTATATCCAGATTATGAAATTATAATATATGATAATAATGATATTTATAAAATTTTGGAAAAAAATTATCCTCAATATTTAGTAAAATTTAAACAAATAAAAATTGGTGCAATTATTGCAGATATTTTTAGATATTTAATATTATATTTAGAAGGTGGTATATATTCAGATTTTGACTGTTCTCCTATTAAAAGTATCAATGAATTATTAAATAAAAATTTTAAATATTATCACGGTGATAAAAATAGAAATAATAATTATTGGATATATAAAGATAAAAATCAAATTCATAATAAAGCTTGGGATTTTACTCATAATATATGTAATAATTGTAAAATTATAAATAATAAAAATAATCCGATTAATATGAAATGTAAAGGTCATATAATTGGAGATGTTTCAACTATTTTATCATATGAATTTCATTCAGATTTTATATATGACGATATGTTAAATAATGATAAATGGTGTTATAAAAATGTAGGTATTTGTCAATGGTTTATGATTACTAAACCAAAAGAAGATATATTTTTAAAAATGTTTAATAATTGTATGGAAAATATAGAAAAAATAATTAAAATATCACAAAATGATGAAGATTATCATCATCAAGTTATTAATACAACTGGACCATTAAATTTTACAAAAATTGTAATGGATAATTTAACAGATAAAATAAAGATTTTACCAAGTGATTTCTTTTGTTGTGGTTCATGGAATGGTTCAGTTCCTTTAACTAAAAATTCATATATTAAACATTATTTTACAGGTAGTTGGTTATAAAATGATTATCAAAGAGTTTAATTATATTTTTTTAATTATAATTTAATATTATAAATGTTAGATTATACTGTATGTTGTGATATGCTAAATTTATCAATGTTAGTATATGATTATAATAAAAAGTTTATTATAGATGAAGAAAAAAATCCCTTAATTAAAGATGTTATGGATGATTTACATCAAGATATTTTAAGTGAAACAATTAAAAATTATTTACAAGATACAGAAATATATAAATTTTATAATATTAAAAAAACAGATTTACAAGTTGGAATAACTATCAATAAAAGATTAAAAAGAATTTCTATTATATTTAGAGGTAGTGAAAGTAAAAAAGATTGGTATTATGATTTACAAATTAGAAAAGATAAATTAGATAATGGTGTTCTAGTTCATAAAGGATTTAATTATATATTAGAATATGATAATACAGAAGATAAGATAATAAATGATATTAAAGATATATTTAATGTATATAGTGATTATAAATTATATTTAACAGGACATTCTCTTGGAGCTGGATTAAGTTTATTATTTGGATATAAATTATCAAAAAAAATAAATAATAATATTTGTATTGTAGGTTTTGCAGGTCCAAGAGTAGGTGATAAAAAATTTAAAGAAGATTTAGAAAGTATAAAAAATTTAGAATGTTATAGAATAACAAATGAAAAAGATATTGTTACTGCTTTTCCATTTATTAATTTTTATCATGTAGGACATAATATAAGATTATATGATAATGAAATAAAAATTTTTATGAATGGTAAATATGGAAAATTTGATTTTACTATTTTTAAATGTTATAGTATTGAAGAACATTTCTGTGAAACATATTATAATAGATTAAATAAACTAAAATTTTAAAGTTTTATAATTTTTATCAAATACAAAATATAAAATTAAATCAGTATGATATGACGAATAATTCATATTTAATTTATCTCTAAAAATAAGACATATTATTATTAATATTTTAATTTTCCAATTAATTGAAGGATAACTTTTAACTATATAATTTTCAGGAATTTTTAAAAATTCTTTATATGTTTTAAATGATTTAATTAAAATATATTTAATATCATAATCTATTATTTCATCACCTTCTTCGTATATAATTATTCTTTCATTAATATATTCTTTTAAATATACTCTTTCTTCATTTACTAATTTAATTAAATCTTTTATTTTTCTTAAACAAAAATCATTACAATAATAATCATTGTGATGACAATAATAATCACACCAAAAATAATCTAAAGTATTATAATAACAATATGGACTAATACAATTTTCTTTTGGAATACATTTTCCATTACAATAACCTTCTAAATCTTTTTTTTTATTAAATACTATTATTTCATTTTCATTACTAATATTATTATAAAACTTTTTATCTCTTTCTTTTTTTATTGATAAATATTGTTTCTTTTTATCTTTTCTATTTTTCATCTTTATTTATACATAAATATATATATCTATTTTCAATTTTTAATAATAAATAAATGAAAAAATTAAATAAGTATGATATGATGAATAATTCATATAACATAATTTTTAAAACCCAATTTTTTGAAGATTTAATATTAAATAATCGTTTTTTATTATATTATTTAATAATAACATCAACTTCTTCAACAACAAACCAATAATTAAATTCATAATCATTAATTAAAATATTATCATTTCTATTTCCATAATGAATATGGTTATTAATATTTTCAGGTAAATCATCACAATTATTTATAATAATTTTATTAATTTTATCTTTATTATTAGTAGAAATCAATGAAATAAGGCTCCAATAACTACCACAACAAACCTCTAATTTAAAAATGCAAAACATAATAATTATTTGTTATAATATTAAAGTAATAAATATATTTAAATAATCAATTTTTATTATTAAAAATATTAATTATAAAAATTGAAATATATTCATTTTTTATAATTAATTACAAAAATAATGTTTGGATATATTATTTCCAGAAAAGGTTATTATTATTTTAAAATCCTTGAAGAAAGAAATGATTATTTTATTGGTTATTCAATAAAAAATAAAAAAAAATATATTTTTAAAAAAGAATATTTCATTGAAGAATTATAATTTTTATAAAGGACATAATTTAGTTATATTATAATTAATATTAATATTTTCATAATTTGCATCACTTTCTTTTATTATACAAGTAACAAATATATAAAATAATTCATTACTTGTAATTGTTTTATAATCTAAAGCTATAACTAAAAGAAACCATACTTCATAAATTATAATACACATCATTAAAACAAAATTTTCAAATAACATTTTAGGTAATCTAATTTTATATCTCAAAAAACATAAACTTAAAAAACCAATAAATATTGTTGAAATAACTATTGATACATTATATGATTTTTTTTCTAATTCATCATTATAATTCTCTCTTCTTTCTATACCCTTATAATATTCATTTTCTAAACCATAAATATATTCTTCAAATTCAGGATTATTTAATTGATAATTAATGTAAAAATCAAAATAATCTATTAAATTATGTTTAATTTCTTGGTCTGAAACCATTTCTAAATATTCATTTATTTTTTCCATAAAAATTTCTTGCTCTATTTTTGATATATACTTAAAAAATAATAAAGTTTCAAATATTGATAATAAAATTATATGTAATAATATCTGAAAAATAAAATTTACATAATAATTATCCTTTTTATTTCTTAAATACTCTAACAAATTAAAATTATTTTCTTCTTTTATTTTAATATTATTTATTTCTAAATTATTTTCAATATCATTATCTAATTTATAATCATTTTCTACTTCAATATTTTCATCATAATCTAAAATTATATTATCATTTAATATTGAATATGTTTCTGAATGAATAACAGTTGATGTTTCTATATCACTCTTATTATTATATAATTTATTTAATTCAATAAGATTTTCACTACTTAAAACTTTACAAGTTTCATTATTCATTATATTTTAATATTTGCTATATTTTAATATTTGCTATATTTTAATATTTATTATAAATAAATAATTTTAAATACTAATCATTATCAATAATATTTTCTTCAATAATTTTTAATCGTTTATCATTATTAATAATATGTATTTTTTGTATTTCAGATACTTTTATAGGAACCCATTTAGATTTTTCAGGATAAAATAAACATTCCACAATTACCTTATTTTTATCTAAAAACATATTTTTACATTTCAATGTTGTATTATAATCAGGTATATATGCTATTCCTGATTTTTTTTTATAAATTTTATTATTTATTGAATATAAACCATATAAATAATATATATCTGGTATTTTATCATTTTTAATAACCTCAAAATTTAATACAATATTTTCATTATTTGAAATATCACTCAACTCAAATTTAATATTTTTTTTAATATTTTCTAAATTTAAATTATTATTTATATCTAACTTTGTTTCTCTTTTTATTATTTCTTTTTGTATATCATTTAACTCTTCCTTTACACTATTATCATCTTGATTATAAATATATATTAATTTAACAGATGATTTATTAGGATATAATACAATACCCTTTATGTTTAATATATTTCCAAAATGTTTATGATAATGAGTAAATAATTCTTTTATTTGATTTAATTCATAAACAGGTGTTATATTTAATTCAATATTATCTTTAACATTACTAATATAATTATTTTTTAAAAATAATGTTAAATTAAATATCTTATTCTTGTAATTATATGATAATAAATTCTTATTACACAAATAAAACACATCTGTTATAATAATTTGTAATTTTCTATTATTATCATTATTTTTAAAATAATTTATCTTATTATTTGAAACATTTTTATTATTAACTCTATCAATTAAACAACAATCAAAAATTGTTCCATCATATAATTTAATATCAACTGAAATATTTACTTTAGTCATTCTAACATTGTTTAGATTATAATTATTATTTCTACTTAAATATGACCTATCAAAACTTATACTTCTTCTATCAATTAAATAACAATGAAATTCATCATCTATTTTTAAAAATATTAAAAATGATGGTATTCCACCATAATTAGCGGATACATAATATTTTGAATTTTTAATATCTATGATATTATCACTGTTCTTTATTAATAAAAAACGATAATCTTTTACATCTATTTTATCATATAATTCGTTAATAACCCTTTCTTTAATACTAATGTTAATATCATCAAACTTGAAATTATTTTTTGAATTCATTATAGAAAATATAAATACTTATAATACAAATAAATCAATTTTTATTATAATATAAATAATTTTATTTAATATAGTTTAATTAAAAATATATACATTAAAAAACATAAAATAAAAATATATAATTTATTTATTTTATTTCTATTTTTATTTTTATATATATGTATATTATATATAAATAATGATGGATATCAATTTTAAATACTCTATTATTGTAGCTGTTGTCGCTGTTCTTGTTTATGTTGTATTAGTCAAACTTCTTGAACCTTCTTTTAGAACTATGGAAAGTGTTGGCTCTATCTCTGATGCTTTTAGCACTCTTGAGTTCTACATGGCTGTAAGTGTTTTCGTTGGTTACAACGTGAGCCAAAGATATTTAACTAATCTGTGAATTTTATAATACTTAATTTTTTTTATGATAATATTTAATTATAATTTATAATAATTATAATTAATTTCTTTCTTCTGGTTTAACATAGTTCATATTTAAATGTTTAAATATATCAATTTCTGATTTAATTTTAATTTTTTTATTATTTTTTGTTAAAAAATATTCATTTAATTTCATATTTTTAGATTTAGCTATATTACGCATTTTTTGATTAAAACTACCACTTCCAGTAAAATGTAATAATCCTGTAAAAAAACTTTCTTCTGGAACAATAATAATATCAATTCTAATAACTGAGTTTAAATTAAAATCTGTTTTATAATTTTTTTTTAGAATATTTTTAAAACAAGCATATCCTTGAAAGTGATTTTTATAATTAATTATTAAATCTCCAACTATAAAATTATTTAATAATTCTAATATTTCACTTAAGTATTTTTTACATTGTTCTATTTTTTTAATATTTTTATGTGTTATTAAAATATCAATATCATGAGAGTATGGTTTATTTCTTCTAAATGAACCACATAATACCTGTCTCTTATACACATCTCCGAGCCCACGAGACAGGCAGAAATCT
>OJDV01000299.1_pt1 | contig 18235 bp, 19 predicted proteins | sample 1592911 | NCBI WGS metagenome assembly OJDV01 (sample SAMN05416860, study PRJEB24817) | seawater metagenome | isolation source: Sea water | place: Canada:Atlantic | collected 2013-11 | reverse complement strand
GAGATTTCTGCCTGTCTCGTGGGCTCGGAGATGTGTATAAGAGACAGAATCAATATTATAACCATGGGAAAGGCAAATGAAGTTATGAGTACATCCATAAAATGATAGATACCTATGTGCATGAGCAATAAAAAAAAGCCATAAATTCGAGCATAACCTTTATTTATAGCAGCTGTAAGTGCCATTAATTCTAAAATTAAAGTAGCCGATAATACAATAACCAATAGGTTTTGAGACTCGGTTAAGAACTCAACAAACTCATTTGCTTTTATGAGTTGATTTAACTCTAGAGTCGTGTAATATTTATAATGAAAAGATTTTAGAACCTGTAAAGTTATCCGGAACCCGTCTAAAGGCCAAGTTATTCCTGTGTCCATCAGTTTTGAAAAGCCGGAAAGAAAATACCCAACAGTTATCGCTTGAATTGAATATTGGATTCGAGAGTAGCTCAACTTTACCAGATTGGCCTTATTGATCCAATAAGCAAATGCTTGTGCTAAAAACAGGTACGAAAAAGTCCCGTTTCGCTTTAATATGCCACTAGACTCTTCACTCGTAAAAATAATAACCGAAACACAGAACAACCCTAACGTAGTCCATTTCATCTTAAAATCAAGTAGGTACGCTACGCTCAGGGCAAATGCAATTACCGAAATTAGAACTAAACCGAAACCTTCCAAAAAAATACCACAATTAATTATTTTACAAATTCCAATTGGCAACGGCACGCTATATCCATCCCTCAAACTATCTCTAATAACAAGGATCCATATATAGATAAGTGGAATTTTGATACAAAGCCACTCTATATCTGTAATGCAATCTTTAAGTGTTTTAATAATTTTCATAAGAAGTCATTAAAACGATTTGCTCGTGAATAGAATCATTTTCGTAGTAAAATGCTTTTCGATATAATTTATAATAACTAGCCTTGTGCGCTCTATGTTCTAGTAAAATATTCATCATTCGATCTCCTATTTTCTGCAGCTCTTCTTCGGATTCCATGAAGTCCCCATATGGAATGTTAAGCTCATCAGAAACGCTTCCATAAAGATGTCCTAAAGCACCTCCGTCTGTTTCTAAATCTGAAAAAGGAATAATTTCATTGGCTTCATTGGCTAAATAAAAACTATACGACCAATTTGGGAAGTGGCTATACATGGAAAATTGCGAAAAAGGGTGAGTTTCATTGAATAATAACACCCCCATAATATAAATCAATGCAACCCCAAAAGTTGACATTCCCCATTTTAAACCCTTCATATAACTACTATACATTTACTTAATTATCGAATGCATTTATATCATCCTATAACTCCAAAAATTGAAAACTAACACAGTGGTAGAAAGTATTCCAAAAACTATCTCCCTGCTGCAGCTTTAATAATAAATCTCGTATTTCTTAGTTCACCGCCATATTCTTTTATAAAAACCCAAAGTATAAAGTAATACCCTAATTCTCGCATTTCAGCCAATATTTGACTTTCTCTTAGTTTTTCAACCTCTATCAATGGTAAGTACCTAGTCAAGGCAAAGGATAATATTGGAGTTATTAAAGTAATCACCCAAAAACAAATGGCATACTTTTTATCAAATACTTTATTACCAATTGAAAAGTTGTAAAAAGGAACAAACCCAAGAATTATGATTTGCAGAATAAGAATTATTGTTTTTATTATTACATTATTATTCCCCTGGTTATGAATATTTCTAAAAGTCCCGTTAATATTTGAATGGTATGGTTCGTTTCCTAACAAATAATCATAATAATGAAGTCCGTAATCTACTTCTTCCAACAACACAAACAGTAGAATAAAAGTAAATATTCCCCAAAAAAAGATGGACAAGTCATTGATTCTGATTGACTCTAAAATCTGCCTTAAACCAAGATAAAGAGTGATCAATAAAATCAATGTTTGTGCTAATTCCAATACCCCCAATTCTCTATTTTCAATTGGAGCGAAAATCTGCGTGCAACTTAAATGGTCAATTATTAACCACAAATACACAAAGAACATAAAAGACATAAAGCTGATTAGGAGCTGTTTGAAGTTAATCATTTCCCCTTGTTTTTGTCACTACCCAATTCCAAACTTCCCACTTTTCATTTCCCCATTCATGAAATACGTGGATAAACTTTGGCTTGTACATTGATTTAAATAAATCATCCGACAATTCATTTGTCTCTTTGCTAACCACCAATTGGTTGTTGTGAAAATCCGCAATAAAATTCCATTCTTTTGACAGTGTTGGATGGTCTTGCAAACCAAACTCCCATGCCGTTGCAATTAACGTTCCTTGGTCTCTAGTCTTCCACTCTGGTTCATTGAATATTTGAACGCTCTTTTTGTGCCAGGCAGATAAAAATTTATGACTATTATCGTTGAAAAGAAATATGCCGCCATTCCAATGTTGCCAATTCTTGTCTTTTACATCAATTTGAAAAGTATTGCGAATTGAATTAGTCAGATGATTACAATCAGTTTTAAATATATTTTCCCCTTTTTTATTTCTCCACTCATTAAACCAAAGCGTGTATTTTAAATTTGCCTCTTTTGCAATACTTTTAATATCTATCTCATACTTTACAACTTGACCGTCTTTAGTTGACCACAATTTTCTTTTTTTATCAAAATAAATATCCTTGTTTAACCAAAATTTTGGAAAACTAATATAGTAGCGAATGGTGTAAAAAACCTTTGTTAGAAATGATTTTTGAAGTTCGCCATACCACTCTTCTATTTTCTTTTGAGATTTCTTAGCAATTGGGTTAGTTAGCTCTGAGTTCTTATCATATTTCTCAACACTTTTGGAATATGCTTCTCTGTCATCGGAGCATTTATCTATACAACCACAATTTACTGCATAAGCACTAAAAGCTTGAATTTTACAATGGTCTGGCGCAAAACTAATTGGTGAGATGTATTGTTTGAAAATCTCATCGCAAGTTTCATCTAAGGCAATAACATCTGTATCCAAGTAACAATAAAAATTACCTTTAGGGAGAAATTGATGAATTCCGGTTTTTAAATGAATACTTGCTTGGTGGTGATTGTATTCTTTTGGTATTTGAACATTGATAATACGATCGTGAAGAATTTCTATTTCATTCCTTGACTTATCTGTTAGGACAAGTATGCTCTTTTTAGAGAAAGATTGAAGTGCTTTTAATGATAGGTGGAGTGTATCTATATGCTCTCTACTTCCGCATACCACGAAGACGAATATTTCATTAGTCATGGTCTTCATTTTTAAACCATTTGCCCATATCTGCAACTCCTTCTTCAAGTTCACAATTTGGTCCATTTCCAATGAAGTCAATAAGTTTCCAGCTATCACTACGCGTCTTATCCATGTCCATTTTATCAACCAAAAATAGATTGTGATGAGATTGGAGTTTCTTACTCAAGTGAAACCCAATAAAATCAGAGGCTCCTGTGATAAGAATATTTGCCATGAATTAAATTTGCCCCAAACTTAAGAAAAGTGTTGCCATTTTAACCTTTATAATCACTTACCCAGTGGGTAAACCATTTTTCAAAAACAACTATTTTCCAAAGCTTCCAGTTGTATGATTCTTGCAGTAATTCATCAATATATTCTTCTCGAATAATGTTATGTTTTACAAGGTTGCTTTCTCCTAATTCTTTCCTGTAAAAATCCATGTTCATGTAATATTGATCCGGTCCCACAAAACCTTGTTTTTTTCGTTCCAATATTTCACTTGGTAGTTTGTCTTTCAACGTTTCGAAAAGCACCCTCTTTGTCTGATTTTGGTCAATATAATCGTTCTCTTGAATACTGAATAATTTCTCAAAAAGTTGGTGATCCAAAAAGGGCACTCTCACCTCTAATGAATTTGCCATACTAGCACGGTCTACCTTAGTTAATACTAATTCGCCCATAAAACACTTCATATCCATGTGCTGAATTGACTTAAAAGGGCTTAATTCTTTCCTGAAATTTGAGCGGTAAAACCAATGTACATCTTTTGGAATTGAAGCATGCAAATCTGGGTGCAGCATTTTTTTTAATTCTTCCGAATCGAACCAACCCATTGCCATAGCTTGTGCATAAAAGTCAATAGGGTCGTTCGGTTTGAAAATGTTTTTTATTTTTTGCAACCAACTCTTGTTGTATGTTTTATTGAAAAAATCGTGTTGCCAAGTATAGCCACCAAAAATTTCGTCAGCCCCTTCGCCACTAAACACCGCTTTTACCTCTTTTCTTGCCAAAGCACTCACCATATAAGTTGGTACAATTGAAATATCTGCAATCGGCTCATCATATACTTCAGGCATTCGTTTCAACAAATCCAAACTCTCTTCAGTAGCAAAAATCGCTTTATTTTCTAATCCCAAATGATTAGCAACTATATTGGCGTAATAATGCTCGCTTTTCTTCCAATTTTCAAAGCCTATAGAAAAGGTGCCAGGCGCTTTCCCTTCTTCCTTCAACCATAATGCCAAGGCGCTGCTATCATAACCTCCGCTTAAAAAAGAACCAATAGGAACATCAGCCCTAACATGTTGCTTTACGGAGTTTTTTAAAATCTCCTCAGTTTCTAAAACCAATTTTTCAATATCAGCTTTCTCATCTGAAGGCGATAATTCCCAATAACAAACCGTTTTTTGAGACAGATCGCTTAAATCAATGGTGATAAAATTTGCAGGAGGAAGCTTGTTTATTCCCTCCCAAATGGTTTTTGGTGAAGGAATATAACGATACACAAAATAGTCTGAGATAGCGCTTTTGTTCAGCTTTTTAGGAAATGATTGTGACGCAATAATTGCTTTCAATTCTGAAGCAAAAACAACCTCTTTCTCTTTAATGCCATAATACAATGGCTTAATGCCAAAGCGATCTCGTATCAAATGTAACTCCCCATTCTTCTCATCAAGCAAAGCAATCGCAAACATGCCTTTTAAGCGAGTTACAAAACCCATTCCCCATGCTTGATATGCTGCCAAAATTACTTCAGTATCACTTCCTGTAATAAATTGATAACCGATACTCAGTTCTTCCCTTAGTTCGAGGTAATTATAAATTTCCCCGTTAAAACTAACCCAAACGGTTGTCTCAGAATTACTCATGGGTTGTTTACCAGAATTAGAAAGATCCAAAAAGGATAATCTGCGGTGGCCCAAAGCCCTTTTTCCATCATCTGAAATAAAGACCCCTTCTCCGTCAGGGCCTCTATGTTCCACAGTTTTGAGCATTCTCCGAAACAGCTCTTCGTCAATTTTTTCTCCTGTTTTAATATGCCCTATTATTCCACACATTTAATTTAAAGCTGGTTTTTCATTGTTACATTTCTTGCCAAAATAGTCTCTTTTTATTGATCTCTTATAAATAATATTGCCAAAATTTCTAAATTTAAACTCGATAGCTAACGCATTAAATTCATTCGCAATATCATGAACCGAAACTTTAGTTTCAAATGAAATATCAAAGCATTCTATCTTTCTCTCTAATAACTTTTTATTGCTTTTAACATCCGCCAAAAGTTGACTTCGAAAGTTGCCCCCCAAATGTTGTATTGAATTCCAATACCGGTTTGATACGATCATATGAGTATTGCCAAAATTTCTGGTAGAAATAGAAATAGTTATTGAATCTAATTGTTCCATGATTTTGTCATAAGTAACAACATTGTTATTGCTATAATTTAAAAAAACCATAGGCTCGGAAGGATCAATTAAATAATAACTGTGGTCAATACTTACAATTGGAAAAGTATGAATTCCTTCTATTGATACTTGTTGTGACTTCAACCCTAATAGCTCGTTTAATAATTGCATGTAAAAATTAGTTCGCATTGCACAATCTGCTGAAACCAAATTTGCGTTACCCAATTCAAACTGTCTTCTTAAAGGCAATTTATCCCAGTTTACTTTTATTAATGAATCCTGTGGTAAACCAAAATCATCTCCAAGAAATTGAAAGCTAAATGAGGCGTAAACGAAATCTGCTAAAAACAGTGCTTTCAGGTACAAATTTGTTTTCTTGTTGGTTTTAAGCGTATCAAACCCCTTTAGTTCCTTGGTCAAATAAGCTAATAAATCTGTCGAATCAATATCGACGTTCCTTTTTATTGTATCTCCAGTAAAAATGAATTTTATAGAATCAATTTCATTTATACATGAAATTGATTCCAGTTTATTCGTGGCAAAATTCCTCGAGCTTAATTTAACATCAGCATTTAAGTCTCTATTCTTTTCGCACGAAACCAAAATTATCAGAACTAAAAAAAGGCAACTAGTTAGAAGTTTTCTTATCATTTTTTTTATAAAAAGGTCTCGTTTTTAAATCTCTACCCATTAATTTAAACGCATAATACAATAGATGATTGACTATAACTGAAATCATAATTTTCAATTGATTAATCAATTGAAAAATTTGAATAACAAATTGAACCAGATAAGGGTGGAATAGCAGAATTAAAAAGGCATATTGATTTTCATTCAAAAGCCATTCGCCCACAACGAATGAACTAATTACAATGTAAAATCGCATTATATAGTTGTTCTCTACTGACTTTTGAACTTTAAAAATTTCAATCAAAAAGAGAAACAAATATGCTACTCCCACTACGAGTATGTAATTCTGATTCTCTGGTTTCCAAAAGCTAATCATTAGAAAAAAGCACAAACTCAAGCTAGCTGTAAATTCAGAAACATAAATTATCAAGTTTACCTTAGTTCTATGCTGAATAGCGAATGAATTGATTCCAGATTTGAGGTCATTTAATTCATCTTTTTTCTGGTGAAGAAGAATGTCTCTAAGCCCAACACTAACGTTAAAGAGTAAAAAAGCTAAATGCTTTGGCTCGGTTATGTCTACTTCATAAACCGAAAATAACAAGATCACAGGAATCCCATATGCATATACAGAATCCGCAAGTACTCCAAGAATTGGTTTTGTTTTTAATCGTACTAATGGATGCGAATAAGCAAGAAGCGCTAAAAACTGGACAAGAAGTACAAGCCCTGCCCTGTACGAAATACGGGTTATTAAGAAGAATGAGACAATAAATCCAATGGAAACAATGCTTGCAACTAAATACGGGTTCAAAGTATTTGTTAAGTTCGATTTCCCGGCCTTTAAGTCTACTTTTTTATCGTAAAAATCGTTTACAAAAAAAGCAGAAAGACCCGTCAACAAGTAACTTAAAATTAGAGATACAAAGACTTCTAAATCAATGAAGATAGTTTCTAAACAACAAACTAACAGGATGTAATTAATAAATAACATACTGTGATACAGCAGAAAAGACCGAAATCTTTTTAAAATTTGATTTATAAGTCCCATTCTTCGGCAAGTTCTAAAAACCAACAAACTACTAACATGGGCGACCCTGCTACATAATTTCTATCTTTTGAAGTAAAATACTCGAAATTTGGGAATTCAAACCCATTCATTGTGACCTGGGTTTTAATTCTTTCTGCAATCTGATGTTTCAAATCTGTGGTTAATTCAAAATAACTAATACACAAGCCTGCTAATAGTAATTCAGGAAATGATAAATTATTTAACCGAATCTCTATAAGCTCTAAAATTTCAGTCGAAAGCTTTTTAAATGATGTTATTCCACTTTTGAATGCCCTAGCTAAATGATATGCAACAACTAAATCGTTATTATAAAAATGACTGGTATCTTTATTTTTTTTCCATAAATCTATACACAATTCAATGGTTCCATTAGTTATAGTGTTCTCACCCAAATACAAGAGGGCGTTTGCCATCACACCCAACTCATAGTCATTCAGGTCCAATAAATTGGCATTAACTGTTGCCTTGTAAAATTGCTTCTCTTTCCACCACTTAAAGTTCAGTTTTGGTCTTCCAAAAGCATTTACAAAACTTGGTGTAATCCAAGTTTTTAAAATGCCATTTGACTCAATATTTCTTTGTAACAACTTCTTATTCCCCAATTGAAACCCTTTTCGTTCTAAAACTGCAGAACAAATTGCTGAGTCATCAATGTCTGGCGGAACGTTGTTTAATGCTGAGCCCAATTTCCAAAACCTCCAAACATCTCCACGTTCTTTTTGGCTTTGAATAAACTCTATGCCTTTATGAATTATAGATCCCAGCTTAGAATTTTTTAAATTGATTAAGGAAAGAATTACATTGGCATGCACAAATGGAGACGGAGCTGTAATATGCCATCCTTTTTGTTTTAGCTCTTCTAAAATGGGGTAATATTCGAAAGTTGGAAATTCCCCGCTTTCTAGTTGAGAAGCTTTTAATAAATCTAACGCCTCCTCTTTAACTTTTGAAATAGCCTTTTGAGAATTAGGTTTATTTAGATTGAGTGTCAATTTTTCTAAGCCTCTTACGTGGCTAGAATGTCTGTAGATTCGAGCTTCATTAGCTTCTAAATTAATATTAGGGAACTTCTTCAATAATAATTCAAGTGCAATCGTAGCTTCTTGTTTTGCCAAATGAGCGCCAATACAATAATGAGGTCCAAAACCAAATGAAAGTATTTTTCTTTCTTTCCGATTGATATCAAACTTGTTTGGATTTTCAAATACGATAGGGTCTCTGTTCGCTGCTCCAATAGCTAGACTTATTAAACTACCTTTTGGAATTATTTTGCCTCCTAGAGTTACCTGTTCTCTATTTGTTCGTTGAATAATTTGAGTTGGTGCTTCTAACCGCAACGTTTCACTGATTAATGCATCAATCAATTCCAAATTATCTTTCACTTCTCTCAAAAGCGCTTGGTCATTTAATAAGATTAGTAATGCTGAAGAAACTAGATTCGGAGTTGTTTCATTTCCCCCTAGCAACAAGACTTTTGTTAGGTCCAAAACATCCTCGTTTGTGAAATTTTCTTGAGAAAAAGAATGATAAATAATTTCACTCAGCCCTTTACTTTCAGGGTTTTCATTTGCAATTTGAATCCATTGTTCCACTATTGGTTTGAGCTCCTCCCACTTTTGTTGTGCAAAGTTAAAATTGTGAATAGATTTTGTTGTAATTGCTGATTGTGACCACTCCTTTAAAGCGTTATTGTTCTCCGTAGTTACCCCCAACAAATTCAAAATAACTAACGAAGAAAATGGCAACGCAAAATCTTTTAACACTTCAATCTTTTCCTTTTTTAAAAGAGGTTCAATTAAAGAATTGGCAATTGCTCTATTTTCAGCTTCCAGTTTTGAAATCCGTTTTGAAGAAAACGGAGCATCGTCACCACCTAATATTTTACGATGGACACTGTGCTTTGGAGGGTCACAGTTTAAAAGTATAGGGTCAAAAGAATTGTTTCCTTCTGATGAATATATGGTTGGATTGTTTAGGATTTCCGTAATCTCTTTAAAGCTGATTACCAGCCAAGTATTGTTTTTTGGTAAAAAATGTACCGCCCCTTCTTTCCTCAATTGACCATAAACTTTGTATGGATTTTGTGAAAAATATTGGCTAGCAATGTCTACCGAACTCATTTTTAATTTATTTATTTATTCTTTCTTTTATGCTTTTGAGGTAACCATCATTCCCAGGATAGTCTTCCTGTTCACGAATAAAACCAAGACTTTCTTCGCCAATAATAAATCTCCCCTTTCGTGAATTATCCATAAATCTTATCTCTTCTTAAGCGTCCATTCTCTAACGCTTCGATAAATTCTTTCTCGGTTATCAATCGATTACTATTTTTTCTTTGTTCTTTCAAAATTTGTCCACTTGGTCTATTGTGAAAGGTTAAGTAATTATTTTTCATAAAAAAGTCATCGTTAATCTCAAATAGTTCAAATTCATCCAACTTTTCATTGTAGAAATAATAAACCGGGTTAACTTCTTTTGGGCCAATCAAAATTTGCAATGCATACCGTGGCTTATCTGATTTGTTTACGTCTGAATAATGAATCACTCCATCCTCAAAGATAATTGCGTCGCCGGCAACACAAGGAATTGATTTAAGATGATTCTTTAAAAGTCCTTCTTCAAAATTTTTAAAATAATAAGGGACATTCATGGTTGCAATGTCTGGCAAAACTTTATGACTTCCCTCAACTAATGCCAAAGTTCCATTTTCAACGGTTGTATCAACCAAAGGACACCACATGGTGAATGAAGTATCTTTTTCCTCCGCTACATGAGTCCAATTCTGATGGATTTCGAACTTCCCTTTACCTGGTTGTTTAACGTATAGGTTCGCATTCCAGACATGGTAATTGTTAAATATTCGGTCAACTATTGGATTAAAAATTGCCTTAAACAACTCATTTGTTGAACGCTTGTATTCTTCATTGGTATCAAGAAAAGTGCAATGGTAATTCGAGGCCCCTTGTCGGTCTGGTGAATATTTATCGTCAGGTTTCAATTTTAAAACTTTTCCCAGAGTTGAATTAACTTGATCCGGCGAAAGCAAATTTGTTTGTATATATCCCTTTTTTAAATATTCAGTATTAAACTCAGACTTCTTAAAAATAGATTGTTTCATAGTTTAGTTTATCTTCTTCCCTTTTTTGAATACGTATTTTAATGCTTAACTAGTATTCTAATTAAATAACTACTCTTTCCTTAAGACACGAGTTTTCATCTTATCCAGATATGATTCGTCAGTTGCAAAATTTTGCCGCTCATTTACATAGGTAAGTACTTCCTTTCCCATTATATATCGTAATTTGTTGGAATCGTCCACTGCGGCATTGTATATAAGTTCAGCTGCCTCTTCTGGACTTGAAAATGAAGGGAAACATTCTCTAAAGTCAATTCTTTGTTGAAATTCTTCGTATTCAAAAAGTTTTTTGTCAGGCAATATTACCGAAGAGGTTAATCCATCTTCTTTTACCCCTCCAAACTCAATTAATTTTACTTTAATATTAAAGGGTTCTAGCTCATAATAAATAGATTCTGTAAAGCCTTCAAGTGCCCATTTAGAACCATGATATAATGAAAGCATTGGAAATGTGACTAACCCACAAAGCGAAGAAATATTAATGATTGTCGCGCTTTTTTGTTTTCGCATAACAGGTAATACTTCTTGGATCGTATTCACCACTCCTAAAAAGTTTACATTCATTTGTCTATGTATTTGTTTTTCAGAAAATGCTTCAGTTGCTCCCATTAAAACAATCCCTGCGCAGTTAATCAAAACATCAACTGTTGAATGTTTTTTTAAAATCTTTTTTATTCCCTTTTTTATTGACTTATGATTTTCTAAATCAACAACCCCAAATTGAAGATTCTTGCGTGTTTTTTTGGGTGCTTTTCTCTTATCACTATATGTTGCTAATACATTCCACTCTTCTCCTGCAAACCTTTGCACAACATATTTCCCAATCATGGAGTTCCCTCCAATAATTAAAACTGTTTTTAAATGGCCATCATTAAACTTATCCATATATACGTTTCTCCATTTTGATCAATTCCAAGAGCAATTATTCCTTATCATTTTACACATAGGTCTTAAAACATTATATCCTCTTTGCAATATCATTCATTAACTGTTTTATTTTTAAAAGATATTCTTCTTCCTTAACTATTTCAGTGCCTGCGATTTTTCTATCTTTCCAATCTTCAACTACTTGTAAAGATGAAAACTTCGAATCAGAAATATTAGTAAAAGTAGCCTCATCTGTAAATCCTACATTCGTTACCAAATTACCTCCAGGTAGAACGGCTTTCATACTTGTCGATAATAAAAACATAGTCCATCTAATATCCCACGCTTTGTCATCTAATACAGAACGATCAAATATAGCAGCAAATTGATTCAACAAATCATTTTTTTCTTTTGGATATACTGATCTATAGGAAACCCAAAAAGAATAATCTTTTGGTAGACGACTCCATCTATCTCTCCAGGTTGCCCAGCCCCAGTAAGGCATACACATAGTTGAAAAAAAGTATCCTGAAAAAAGCATAGAAGCTTCCAAATTACAGCCATTTATGCAGCCAACAGATTCATCATGCTTAAACTTTTTCAACATGACATCGCAATAATCAAAAAAGTGCAAAGTAGGGATAGTATCGTCTTCTAAAATAATAACTTGCTCTTCTTTTTCAAAAACAAAATCCAATCCAAAATCATACACTTTTGTGACACCTTTATTAGAGGGTGGTCTAATTATTACCTTCTTTGAACTAAACTCAAATTTTTCAATAAATGACCCTATCTCTTTCTGCAATTTTTTAATCCCCTGATTGGCAGCTTGATCAAATACAATATAAACCGTTGGGGGGTTGTATTGATTAATTAATTCAAAAATTTTCTTAAGATTTCCCCTTTTTTTATATGGAAATATAACAACCGGTGACTTATTCATCTTTTTCAATAATTAATATCTCTCCATAAAATCTATTAAATTTTACTTCCTTATTTTTTGACTTTTCAAGAAAAAAATCATCTACCGCATCTTTGCAATTAAAAAATGGAGAATAATAGTCGTCGATAATAATAATTCCCCCATTCGCAAGTAAACTATACGTCTTCTTCAAACTTTCCAAAGTTGGTTCATAAAAATCTACATCAATGAATATAAGAGTTATTTTCTCATTGGTAAAATTATATTCCAATGCACTTATTTCAGTCTCAATTAGGTTAGTTGCCGATAAAACATGATGTTTTCTTAATAGATCTTCAACAATTATTTTATAGTTTTCAATTTGTGATCTAATCTGGAAAAAATTTACAAAAGCAATATCCTTCTCTTTAGTTATTTCATTTATTGGTATACTTCCAAAAGTATCAATTATATGTAATTGCCCTTTTGCCTCATTTTCTTTTCTTAACATGGCTAAAAACAACGAACTCCCACCTTTCCAGGCCCCAATTTGAATCCAACTTCCACTGAACAAGAATGGGTTATCTGAATAACACTTTAAAAAACTTTCGAAAAATTGCTGAGGAAGTAATGTATGGTCTGGAAGTGGCAGAATGTCATTTTTTAATTCTTCCAAAGAGTTGTACGACGATTTGTATTTTATAAATTCAAATTCATTTAAAATTTGCGTGGTTTTCGGAAATCTATTACTGAATGTTTTCAATTAAAGCCGGATGTAAAGTACATGTCAAAACTTAAAAGTAAAGTAATTTATTAATTGATCGCAAAGTTTTATCGCACTTAAAATATATGTAGATTTCCAAAAATAATGTTTGAAAAACAAAATTGGAAAACTTTAACAACGTATATCCTTCTGCATTGATTCTCGAGCGCATAAACCCTCCAGAAAAAATCAATTCCATCGAACAAATGAATTCAATTTTGGACGATGAAAGTTATTTAACCTTAATAGAACGGCCATTCTTTAATAAAATTAAGCAAATTATTGGAGGAATTGTTCAAGAGGGAATACAAGGGGACATTGTTTTTGTTGGAGTATATAGAGGAGGGGGAGCACTATATGTCAAATCGCTTTTCGAAGAGCTTGGCCATAAAAGTAAATCGTGGTTATTCGATTCGTTCAATGGTTTTGCAAAACCTGAAACTATTAATAAAAAAAACAACGCCATCAACTTGTTCACAAATAAGGGTAAGTTTAGAGAGCAACCATCTATTGTCGAAGTGTCTAACCTCTTTAATCAATTCAACCTTGCAGAGAATATGGAAATTGTTGATGGATTTGTAAAAGATACCTTAGAAAACCACAAGATTGAAAAAATAGCATTTTTACATATTGATGTGGACCTTTATGACCCAACTCTCTTATCACTGCAAAAACTGTATCCTGCGTTATCTGAAGGAGGTTGGGTAATTATTGACGATTATTCGGCGGAAGTGTTTGATTGCAAAGAAGCTGTTGATCTATATAGGAATAAGAATAAAATACAGAGTCCTATTATCTCTCTCGGAAATTATCCTGTAGGATGGAAAAAATAAAAGAGTTTACTTAAAAAATCTCACCACTGCATTTTTATACCCTTTCCATTCTTCTTCTTTCAAAAGTTGACTGTGAAAACCGTAATCTAAAAAAAGTTGTTTTACTTCGTCGAAGTTATATTTTTGGTCCGCCCAAAAATGATACTCTATTACAAACGTTTTCACTTTATTCAAAAGCTTGTTTCTTACTAAGCTTTCAACAATGTTGCTTTCCTCACCTTCTACATCAATTTTACAGAAGTCAATTGAGTCGAATTGAGTAACAATATCTGCAATGTCCAACACTTTCACATTTAATTCATGACTAGTAAATTCATTCTTATATAATGATGCAACAGGAAAATTTGATGCAGACTCTAAACAAGTGTAAAATTTTTTGGTTCCAACAAAATTACTAACCGCCTGTTGATGTAAATTAATATCTAGGCCCCTGACATTCATCTTTAAAAATTCAAAAGAACTCGGATCAGGTTCAAAAGCAATTATTGTTGAACTAGGGAATAGTTCCTTAAAGTATAAACTTGAGAGCCCAATGTTTGCCCCAATGTCCAAAATTACCGGCTTCTTATTTCGTGTACTAAAATTATAAATCTCCTCATCGAAAATTTCATTCACTAGGTAATTAAAAACTGTTTGTCTGTAATTTGATTTTAATGAATAACCTTTAAATTGATGTAACGTTTCGTCCATTTATTTATTTTCCCAATTAAATGCATTTAGCAACATGCCTGTTGAAAAATCAAGTTCGCCAATATCAACAAACCCAGGCATTTGTACTTGTACCTTAAAATAAAGTAGATTTTGCATGCTCTTGATCACTTTATAGTTTTTAAATAATTCACTCACATTCTCATTCCCCAACTGCTTTCCTATAGATTTCTTCTTTATTTCATTAGCATTAGCAACAAAAGTTAAACCCAAACTATATATTTTAGAATTGAAAAAGTGCTTTGGAATTGTGCATTTAAGTTGCACCGATTTTATTTCATTTGTTTCGTCAACAACCCCAGAAACAATAGGGCTTGAAACAATGATTACTGTGCCGACCGAATCACTTATAGTTAAGATCACATCCACAGTATCTTCAATAGAAAGTTTCCGATAGTGAATGAATATTGAAAATGGTTTGTTTGACGAGAAGTTCTCCTGATTGTCAATTTCTTGAAAGAGTTTAAGACTCTCTAAACAAAATTCTCCATTTGCATATAAACCAGAAAAGTCTTCTAACGTCACATTTGAACTATGAACATAAATGTTATTCTTATTAATTGCTTTTGAAAGATATGTTGAAATGATTTCCGCCTCTTTTGAATACTGTATTACCTTGCCTTCGTTCATTTCAATGTACATGTCAAAAGCATTTAGTTCATACATATTATGACTAACCATTACAACGGTTCGATTAGAAGATATGATAGATAAAATCTTGATTCTTGACTTGAGTACAAACTCAGCATCCCCCACTCCAAATACCTCATCAAACAAATAAATATCAAAATCTAAGTGAGCTACAATGCTAAAAGCTAGTCTCAAATACATTCCTTTTGAATAATTTTTAACCGGCTCATCAATAAATGACCCGATTCCGCTAAATTCTAGTATATCTTCAACTTTAGGATGTATCTCTTTTTTTGAAAACCCTAAAAGCTGACCATTTAAAAAAACATTTTCCCTGCCACTTAATTCAGGATGAAAACCTGCTCCAATATCCAATATGCTGGCTACCTTGCCTGTTAATTTTACTCTACCAGAAGTTGGTTTAGTAACGCCAGCTAATATTTTTAGCAAGGTGCTTTTCCCACTTCCATTAGGGCCTATAATAGCAATACTCTCTCCCTTTTTTATTTCAAAAGAAACGTCGTTTAGCGCTAAAAATTTGCCGTTTAAACTTGAATTATTTACTGCCTTAGTATTTCTAAGAAAGTAATTCTTAGATAAATTTGACACTGAAATGGTATTCTCTCCCGTCATATGCTGTCTGCAAATTTATTCTCTCTGAAGGAATATAAATAGAACCCAAAGAATAGCATAACAATTGATAATAAAAAGTTGACCATCCAAATAAATTTAAATTCAATTCCATCAAAAATTACCCAGCGCCATAAATCTATTACGTTCGCTATTGGATTATAATCGAAAATAAATTGAAACTCTTCTGGAAAAATACTTGCCGATAAAAATACCGGAGTAAGCCAAATTGCCATGCTGATGAGGTAAGGCAATACTTGCAGAAAGTCTCTTTTTGCAATTGAAATTGACGAGATAATGAATGCCGCAGCTAAACCACAAGTAATATTAAAAATCAATACAAGCGGCAAAAAAATTATTTTCCAACTAATTCCTATCTCATAATAAATCAACAGAGGAATCAACAAGACCAAACTAATAATCGCCTCAAACAACCCGACGACTGTTTTTGAAAAAGGCAATATGCTTTTCGGAAAATAAATTTTCTTGATAATGTCTGTTGATTCATGAACCGCGGAAACTCCATTTGAAATAATATAACTGAACAAATTCCACCCAACCAAGCCCGTGAGCACATATACTGCATAAGGGATATGACCAGTAGACCATTTTAACAAATAACCAAAGAAAACATAAATACTTAACCCTAATAGTGGTTTAAAAACACTCCAACTAAAACCTAAATAAGTTTGGGCATATTTTACCTTCAAATCTCTTTTTGCAAAAACCCATATCAAATTTTTGTGTTCCCAAACTTTTGTGATCGAAGTATTTAACGAATCATGACCAGAAGTATAGGTTGTTGTCTCTCTAGTTTGCATGTTTGAAAATCAGTCCTTGCTGCTTAAAAAATGGTTTTGTCACAATTGATTTATAAAATTTACTTTTACCAATATGTATTTAAAAAGACTCTATTGCTAAAGATTGCTCACATTGTAAACCCAGTAAAAGTAGCTAAAAATAACCAGTTGTTTGCGGCTCAACTCATCACTTTTGAGAGTATGATGGCGGCAAAAAATCAATCCAATCTTTCTGATATCGAGCTAATTCAATGCTGCACCCAATACTCCGAAGACGAGGAAGTAGTTCCCAGTTATTTCAAGAAATTAAGCAACTTAAAAAGGTCCGTAAAAGACGTTAATTCAAAATTAAATGGCCGAAAGCTCCCGCTAATCAAAGATATTCTTTTTAAAACGCTTGAAATTGAGAACGTTGATTACATCATTTACACCAATGTTGACATTGCCTTAATGCCGTTTTTTTATGATACTGTTCACCAATACATTAAAGAGGGCAACGATTTTATTAGCATTAACCGTCGCCGACTAGAGAATAAATATGATGCGGTAAAACAACTTCCACAAATGTATGCTGAGCTGGGTAAATCACACCCTGGTTTTGACTGTTTTATTTTTAAGCAATCTTTACTTGAAAAATTGCATCTGGATGGTATTTGTGTTGGCGTTCCTTTTTTAGAAGTTAGCCTTTTACATAACTTATTGTCAGTAGCAGAAAACCCAAAGATTCTTTTCGACAAACACCTTAGTTTTCATGTTGGAATGAATGTTCTAGGATTTAAAAAAGATGACTATTATTCGCATAATCGTGCAACTTATTTTAATTCCATCCATCCTAAAATCAAATCAAAATTTGACTTAAAAAAATTCCCTTTTTCCGAAGAGCGCAAACTTACAAGAATGATTAAGTGGGCTTTGAATCCAAGTATGTTAACAATCGACTATTTAAACTTGGAAGGAAAAAATAGTTTACAAAAAGCTAAATTGAAACTCGACGAAATTCGGTGGAGAATATTACAACGATAATAAATTTAACAAATAAGATCGCTTCTCATAAAAGGAAATGGAGTTAATTTTTAGTCTATGGAAAGATTCTGATTCTTTACCGTCATCTTCAAATCCCAAATTTTTATTGTACACAATTGCTACCGAATTCTCTTTGTGAACTTTTGCAAAAACCGTTTTTAACTTTAGTTCTTCAAAAGCAAATTCTAGAAGCGCAATAGAAGCTTTAAAAGCAATGCCTGTTCCTTCAAATTCTTCGTTACCAATAAAAAGACCAGCATAGGCAGAATTTTTATCCGCATCAAACCGATCTAAATGAATTAGCCCTATTGGAGTTGAGCCTTTTCGGATAGTTAAATAAAAATTATTAGACGTGACCGCCGCTTCAAACCATTGTTCTTGCTGCTCCTTGGTAATCTGAGCTTTAAAATCCATAAAATGATTCACTTTGGGAGAGTTTCTCCATTCCCGAATAAGCATTGCCATTTCTAGTGTTAGCGGGTCTAAGCAAATTCCAAATCTTTCAATCATAGCTGCTCATCTTCTACTATCATAATTTGATCTAACTCATTTTGGCTAATCCAAATCCTGTCTCTTATACACATCTCCGAGCCCACGAGACAGGCAGAAATC
>OJDV01000297.1_pt1 | contig 18310 bp, 16 predicted proteins | sample 1592911 | NCBI WGS metagenome assembly OJDV01 (sample SAMN05416860, study PRJEB24817) | seawater metagenome | isolation source: Sea water | place: Canada:Atlantic | collected 2013-11 | reverse complement strand
ACGAGATTTCTGCCTGTCTCGTGGGCTCGGAGATGTGTATAAGAGACAGGATACTTTGTCTCTTAAAGCTAATAAAGCTCATTTATTATTATTAAAAAACGATGTGGAAGCAGCTAAAGAAATTTATCTTTCTCTTAAAGATTTAACAAATGATGAAAACGAAAGTTTTAAAACCATGCTTCAAACAGATTTAACGGTTCTTAAAAAAGATGGAGTTCTTAAATTAGATGATGAAACCTTAAATGAAATATTGAATTCATAAAAAAAGATTTGTCCATTACTATTTTTTGTAATCTAAATTTTCCCATTTACGCTTACGGTAAATTTCTCTTCTATTTCGGTATAAATCCATTACCGTTTTGGAGGTCAAATCTGTTTTTTTATGTACAAAACAGAAACGTTTGTAGTTGAAATCTAAATCGTTTTCAAAAAAGTTAAGCTTCATTTTTTCTAATTCTTCTTCTCTGTATTGGCTTATTGGTTTATTTCGTTCGTCTTTTTTACGTTGAAATTTTTTCGCTTTTATTAATTTATCAAAATAAGGTAAATCAATAATTTCTTTAGTGGTATTCTTGATGTAAGTTGTGAATTTCTTTTCTTGATCGCTGTAGATATCATCTATTAAGCCAATTTCATGAGCTACTATTACACCCCAAGGAAGGCAATCTTCGGTAAAACGTTCTGCTTTTTTATACCCAATACGTTTTGGTAAAAGGTAGGTCCAATATTCAGAACCATAGAGGCCCATATTTTTTGTATGTGGATTAAGTACAATTCCATCTCGGCAGATAATTTTATCTGCAGATAATGCAAGAGAAACTCCACCAGCACCCGCATTTCCTTGTAAAGCTGAAATCACATAATGATCTGTTGAATTGATAATCTCTAAAATTAAATTATCTATTGCATTGATATTTTCCCATGATTCTTGAGCCGGATCATTTGCATTTTCAATAATATTTAAATGTATTCCGTTGGACCAAACATCTCTTCCTCCCATTAAAACTATGATTCTAACTCTTTTTTTTGCTTCCACAAACGCTTCCCTTAATTGGTTGCATTGGTCTGTACTCATCGCTCCATTATAAAAATTGAAATGTAAATAGCCAATTTGGCCTTCTTGATGAAAACTGATTTCTTGCAACGTTTTTTCTTTAACGATATCAAAAGCATCCATCTTAGAGACTGGAACTGAATTTGCCAATTCGCCCAAAGCAATAATGGCTGGCAACTTAATAGCATTTACCTCCCCTGCTTTTAGGTGGGTTAACCAAATTGCATCTTTGTTGGTAGCGATACAAATGGCGTTGTTTCGTTGCGCTAAAATAGCACCTGATTTTCCCTTTAAATCACCTTCAAAATGTGCTCCAAACCCATAAAATTCCTTATTGAATAATTGGATTAAAACTCCCGGAGAACTATCTGAAGCATTTACCTTTCTAATAATATCTTGTGTATCATCCCCCCAAGTAAAATGAAAATCCTTTTGAGTGGTTTTATTGTTCCATTTACCGATAATTTCAGGTTTTGAATACTCCAAAACTTCAGCTTTAAAACTGGGGTTGCTATAATTTCCCAATGCTTGTAAAATGCCTTTTGATGCAGCTTGAGTTACTTCATTTCTATAAATCTCACCCTTACTAACATCTCGCATTTCAAACTCATTAAAAGCCCAAATATCACCCGAATCCATTTTTTTGGCAGCTTCCAAAATCGTGACTCCCCAGGTTTTCTCTTGATTGAGTATGGCCCAGTCTAATGAGGAAGCTCCTCGATCCCCTTTTATTCCAGGATGGACAATCAAGCATTTATAGTTTTTATATATTTCTTTTGGAATCTTACTGGTTAAAAACGGAGCGATAATCAATTCTGGTTTAAATTGATTTGTTTCAGAAATTAGCTGTTCTGATGATTTTGGAATCACCACATAAACTTGATGGTTAAGCTGATCCAACTCAATCCATAGGCGTTGTGCCATGCCATTAAAAGCGGTTGTTATAAACTGAATTCTCATCTTACTCTACTAAATCGGAGAAATGATAATAAGCTGCGCAAGCTCCTTCAGAACTTACCATAGGTGCTCCTAAAGGGTTTTGAGGAACGCATTTTTTTCCGAATTCTGGGCACTGAATTGGTTTTATAATTCCTTTCATAATGTCTCCTGCTAAACAAGATTGATTTTCTTCTGCTTCCTCTATATCAACATCAAATTTATGCATTGCATCAAATTCTGAAAACTCATCTTTTACATCCAAACCACTCATGGGTATGTTTTCCATTCCACGCCAAACACGATCTGTTACTTTAAACACTTTTGCAATCACATCTTGTGCTACTTCATTTCCTTCTTCAGTTACTACTCTTGAATATTGATTTTCTACTTCAAAACGACCGTCTTCTAATTGTTTTACGGTCATTAAAATTCCTTGTAAAATATCCAAAGGTTCAAATCCTGTAACTACAATTGGAACTTTAAACTTTTCAGCAAGTGGATAATATTCCCAATACCCCATAATAGAACAGACATGACCTGCTGCCAAAAACCCATCGATATAACTGTCCACATCTTCCATTACATTTTCTATGGCAGGAGGAACTAGAACGTGTGAGGTAAGAATGGTGTAATTTTTTAATCCTAATTTTTGAGCATGCAGCACCGATAAAGCGTTTGCTGGAGCGGTAGTTTCAAAACCAACAGCAAAGAACACTATTTCTTTATCTGGGTTTGCTTTTGCAATATTAACAGCTTCCAAAGGAGAGTAAAGTATTCTAATATCCGCACCTTGAGCTTTGGCTTCCAAGATGCTTTTTTTAGACCCTGGAACTCGAATCATATCTCCAAAACTACAAAGTATTACATTTTTTTTTTCAGCTAAATAAATCGCCTTATCTATTAAATGCAAAGGAGTAACACAAACGGGACAACCGGGTCCATGAACCATGGTGATTTCCTTGGGCAATACATTTAAAATTCCGTTTTTAACTAATGAATGTGTTTGTCCGCCACAAACTTCCATGATTTTCCATGGCTTTGTAACCGTCTTTTTTATTTCTTCTAAAACCTGTTTGGCTAATTCTGGATTTCTATATTCTGTAAGGAATTTCATTTTATTTATAGATTCAAATTTTTATATCGTTCTGCAAATTGATTAATTTTCAAAACTGAATATTGTTCTAAAATCTTCTGTAAAATTTCAGATGGGTCTTTCGCATTTGATTTACTATCTGTTTTAAATTGATTTAAAATTCCCCAGAATTCATCATCTGTTAAATTAGGATCTTCCTTTTCAACAATGCCCCCTTTAATTTTTCTGTCTTCAGCTAAACCTTCTTCTCTACGGTTCAGGAATTTCTTTAATTCACTCATAAATTTTAATCTTCGTTATAAAGATAATACATTAACTGTCCAAATGAAATACATTCATCATTTGGTGATAATTCTTTATGAAAGTATAAATCAAAATCATCATTCATAAATAAAAGTATTAGCTCAATAAGCCATTGATTTTGAAAAACTCCACCACTAAAAGCTACTTTTTTAACCCCTTGTTCTTTGGCAATAATAGAAATATACTGAGCTATGGTAATGTGAAATTTTGCTGCAATAAATTCTTTTTCATATCCACTTTCAATATCAGATAGAATATGGGTAATAATAAAATTAGTGAAATTTAAGGGTGCTTTTTCTTTTTTAAAATAGCTGTAATATTTAGTGATATTATTTGCTCTAAAATAGGTGTACGCTGCATTTTCTAACCTCATTGCAGCTTCCCCTTCAAAACTTTGCTTGTCTATTCCTAATAATAATGAGGCTACTGCATCAAACAGTCTACCAATACTTGTACTTTTTAAATGAGGTTCATTTTGAAGTAATTTTTGATAGATATTCCATTCCGTTTCAGAAAATTTATCTCTAATAATTTTAGCATCTGAGATACCCGAAGTAATTGCAAAAGCAGAAATCCTAGGTTCTTTTGGCATTTTGTCTCCTAATAAAAAATGAAACTCATCCAAATGATGAACTCGCTCAATACTATTGTTTTGGAATTTAAAAAATTCGCCTCCCCAAACATTTCCATCATCACCTAAACCTGTTCCATCCCAAATTACACCTAATATTTCTTCATTGGAATCCAATAAATTATTCTCTCCCAAAACGGCATAAAAATGTGCTTTATGATGTTGTATTTCAACTACCGGAATGTTTTTTTCCAATGCCATTTCTTTTCCATAAACTGAAGAAAAATAATTGGGGTGTTTGTCTGTTAAAATCACTTCTAACTTTGGATTAAATAGTTTTTTAAAATGATCCCAAGTATGTTTATAATTTAGTTCGGCTTCAAAATTATCTGTGTTCCCTAAATACTGACTTATATAAATGTTTTTTTGATGGAGTAATGTAAAGGTGCTTTTTAACATTGCCCCCATAGAAAGAATTGCTTTTTTAGGCACTTCCAAATTAGCATTAATATACGTTGGTGCTAATCCTCTTGAGCGTCTAATTACAATTTTCTGAAATTTAATGGAGCTGTATTTTAAAACACTATCATCTTGGGGTATTACGATTTCTCTATTATTTAAAAGTACAATGTCAGCCAATTTTGAAAGTTCTTCAATTGCTTTTTTGTCTTCGTATATAATGGTTGAATTACTTAAGTTTCCGCTGGTAGCAATAATCGGTTTTCCAAATTTTGATATTAATATTTTATAAAAAGGGGTATATGGAAGCATCACGCCAATTTGTTTAAGATTGGGCGCAATCTCATCCATCGCTAATGGTGTCATTCTATCATTTTTAATGTTTAGCAATACAATCGAAGCTTTAGAATTTTCTAATTCCAATTTTTCGCAAATATCCATTTCTACATCTTCAGCTAATTCATAAACATCGTGATATAGGAGTGCGAATGGTTTTGTGGGCCTGTTTTTTAATTTTCTAAGTCGTTGAATCACCAATGGATTGGTAGCATCACAAGTTAATAAATAACCTCCAATTCCCTTAATGGCAATAATTTTTCCATCCTTCCATTGCTTTACTATATAATCGAGATCTTTAAAATTTTCTGTTAGAATATCATTTTCGAAAAGAGAAAGTTGAATTGCACAATTAGGACAAGAATTTGTTTGAGAATAGTAACGTCTATCTAATGGATTTTGATATTCAGTATTACAGTTTGGACACATTTCAAAAGAATGCATAGTAGTAGTTTCTCGGTCGTAGGGCAAAGAGTTGATAATTGAAAATCTTGGCCCGCAATTGGTACAGGTTGTAAATGGATACTGAAACCTATGATTGCTTTCTTGATTTATCTCCTCGCAACAATCAGAGCACATTGCAAAATCTGGTGTCAATAAAAGTGACGTTTCTTTTTCTGATTTACTATGTACTATTTCAAAAGTTGAATACTCTTTAAAAGGTATTTCTGTAACCGATAAGCTTGTAATAATAGAAAGTTTTGGAGCAGAATTTGAAATAGAATTCACAAAATTTTCTGCATTTTCAGTTTCTGAATTTATATGAATATAAATCCCATTGGTGGTATTATTGACCCAGCCAGTGAGCTTCATTTTACGAGCTAATTTATATATGAAAGGGCGAAAACCAACTCCTTGAACAACACCTTTTATGTGAATATAGTAAGTTTTCAAGCTTAGTTCTTATTCATTTTTTGAAATAATTTTTCAGCTAATTCAAGTATGGTTTTAATTGCTTCAGGAATACTTTCTTCAACTTTATCTGTCATTTCAATCGTCATAGGCTGTATCCCTTCTACCGAAATAGTAACTAAATGCATCTCCGGAAGCTTGTCTTGTAGATACAATGCTTCTACCATATCTTTTAAACCTACATCATGAACACTTAAAGCTTTAGGAAAATCTGCAGCAAATTTGGGTTTTAGTAAGGCAATCGTTCCGCCTTTTTCTCCATCCATGGTAGCATCTAAGAAAATAACTTTGGCATAATCATCAAAAACATTCATTAAAAAAAAGCCTCCTGTTCCACCATCCAAAACATCGACATAATGTGGTAAGTCCATTTTTTCCATTTTCTGAACTATATGAACTCCTACACCTTCATCACCCATTAGGTAATTTCCAATTCCTAGAACTAATACTTTATTCGATTTGTCTTCAAAAACATTTGAAAACTCAGTAGACTGTTGATTGATATTATTTTTTTCCATGGATTATAAAAATAATCAAAAAAATAAAAGATACTCTCTGTTTTAGAGGGTATCTTTTATTTTTAACTATTGTTTTTAATTTATTTTTTCTTTTTTTCTATTCGTTCCTTTCTAACAAATTTATATCCACTAATCATAGAAGATGTTTCGCCTCTTCCTTCTAACCAATCATGGTAAAGAACTAAATATATATGAAGCATAACAATTAGTATAATTAACCACATAGTTATATGATGTATGGTTCTTGTTAAAAAATCACCACCCAAAAAAGAAGGTACCCAAGAAAACATTTTTGGTAACCACCAAGTGGCAGTATCTGCATACAACCCAAAGCCAGTAAATATCATTATTACTGATAAAAAGAATAACAACAAATATGCAATAGCAGCCATTGAGTTATGGCCAATACTAATATCACTTAATTTTGCATCATTATCTGGCAAAAGAAAAACATCGTGTTTTATAACATGAAACATGTTATGAATTCCTTTTTTACTAAATGGGAAAAATGCTTTCCAATGTGAAAATTTATTTCCTACAAATGCCCAATACATTCTCAATATAATTGCGAAAAAGAAACAATACGCTGAAATAAAATGAATACTTCTTATGGTTCCCATCCAAAAGGTGTCATATGCTTCTGCATTAGACATTATGGAAGGCGGGTTAGATATTAAAAAACCGGTTATACATAGTACAACAATTGCCAGTGCGTTTACCCAATGAAAAAGTCGAACGGGTAATTGCCATACATATACTCTTTTGAAAGTTTTAGTTCGTCCCATAATTAATAATTAAACTGTACAAATAGAAATATTATCCACTCCTGTTATATGCTTTCCGTGTTTATCATATAAATGCACAGAACAAGCAATACAAGGATCAAATGAATGTATGGTTCTAATTATCTCTAATGGTAACTTCTCATCGGCAACGGGTGTTCCAATTAAAGTAGCTTCGTAAGCAGATCGCTGTCCTTTTGGATCTCTAGGAGAAGCATTCCAAGTTGAAGGCACTACTTGTTGGTAATTTTCTGTTTTACCATCTTTTATTCTAATCCAATGAGCCAAAGCTCCACGAGGTGCTTCTGTAAAACCAACTCCTTTACTTTCTTTTGGCCAAGTGCTTGGTTCCCATTTTTCAGTATTTGCCATTCGGGAATCACCATTTTTAATATTGGTGATTAACTGGTCGTAAAATTCTAATCCCCATTTTGCAGACTGTTTAGCGCAAATCGCTCTAGCTGCTGTTCTACCTAATGTTGAAAACAGCGCATCTACAGGAACGTCTAAGTGTTTTAAAACTGCATTTACTTCTTCTTGAGTCTCTTTATCTCCTCTTCCGTAATTAACAAGAATACGAGCTAAAGGTCCTACTTCCATAGGCTTACCTTTCCATCGTGGCGTTTTAATAAAGCTATATTTCTGGTCTACATCTAAATTTTTATAAGGAGGTTTTGGTCCTGTATAATTAATATTAGTTTCTCCATCCCAAGGATGTTTTCCAGCATCTCCATCTCCAGAATAATCATACCAAGAATTATTTACAAACTCCTGAATGTCATCATTTCTATGATCCACATCGTGTACTTTAGATAAATCTCTATCCAAAATAACTCCTTGTTGGTATTTAAATTCAGATCCAGTATATCCATTTACAGGATATTCACCGTAACTCATATAATTACCAAAGCCTTTTCCAATAGCTCCCCATTCTTTATAATAAGAAGCGATTGCTAATAAATCTGGAATGTAAACTTGTTCTACAAATCGTTGACCGTCTTCTAATAATCTCCTAACATAAGCCAAACGTTCTGCATTTAATCCTCCCGGATCATCAATATTAATAGCGCATGCCATCCCTCCAACTAAATAATTAGGGTGCGGGTTTTTCCCTCCAAAAATGGTATGAACTTTTACTATTTCTTTTTGCCACTCTAATGCTTCTAAATAATGCGCTACTGCCAGTAAATTTACCTCAGCTGGTAATTTCATAGCAGAATGTCCCCAATATCCATTAGCAAAAATCCCTAACTGACCACTTTCAACAAACTTTGTTAGTCTCTTTTGTAAATCGGAAAAATAACCTGGTGAACTCTTAGGCCAATTTGAAATACTTTGAGCTATTCTAGAAGTCTCATTAGGATCGGCTCCTAAAGCACTTACGATATCTACCCAGTCTAAGGCATGTAAATGGTAAAAGTGAACCACATGATCATGTTGGTATAATGCGGAAACCATTAAATTACGAACCAAATCTGCATTTGGCGGTACTTGAATTTTTAAAGCATCTTCTACAGCTCTCACAGAAGAAAGCGCGTGTACTGTAGTACAAACTCCACAAGTTCTTTGAACAAAAGCCCAAACATCTCTTGGATCTCTTCCTTTGACTATATTTTCAAGGCCACGAACCATCGTACTAGAGCTCCAAGCATCAACAATTTTACCATCTTTTACTTCAGCTTCTATTCTTAAGTGTCCTTCAATCCTTGTAATTGGATCTACAACTATTCTTTCTGACATTTCTTATTGTTTTTCGTTGAGATTATTATGATTCGGTTTCGTCTACTAAATATTCTTCGTTTTCAACACCTCTTTTAATACGTTTGTTTACGTCTTTTCTTTTTGCTATTGCCCCTACTACTGCATGCGCTCCAATACCAACAGCCAATGCTCCTGCAACAGCTTTACCAACATTATCTGCAGTAGATTCAATTCCAAATCCAGGAAGTGCTGTTAATCTTTCGTAAAGTGGTCCATTATCCCAGAAATCATCTTCACTACAACCAATACAACCATGTCCTGATTGAATTGGATAACTTACTCCATTATTCCATTTAATAGTTCCACAAGAATTGTACGTCATAGGCCCTTTACACCCTACCTTATATAAACAATATCCTTTTTTAGCATTTTCATCATCAAAATTTTCAGCAAATAAACCAGCATCATAATAAGCTCTTCTATAGCAACTATCATGTACCCTTTTTGCATAAAATGCTTTAGGTCTACCCATTCTATCCAATTCTGGCAACTTTCCAAAAGCTACTACATGAACAATTACACCTGCCATTACTTCTCCAATTGGAGGACATCCAGGAACTCTAATAAGAGGCTTATCATTTACAAATTTATGAATTGGAGTTGCTCCTGTTGGATTAGGTGAAGCAGATTGAACGCATCCATTAGATGCACAAGAACCCCAAGCGATTATAGCTTTTGCTCCAGCTGCAGCTTCCTCAAAATGATCTATTGCAGTTCTACCAGCGATACAACAATAATTTCCATCATCTTTGGTTGGGATAGAACCCTCTACACATAATATATATTCCCCATGGTACTTTTCCATGGTTGCATGTTTTGCTGCTTCTGCTTGTTCTCCAGCTGCAGCCATTAAAGTTTCTGTATAGTCTAAAGATATTTTATCTAATAAAATATCTGCAACAATAGGATGATCAGACCTAATAAACGATTCACTACAACAAGTACATTCTTGGTAATGTTGCCATATTACAGGAAGTCTAGGTGTTGTTTCAAGAGCTTTGGTAACTTGACCAATAGCAGATGTTTCTAAACCCATATAAGCGGCCATAAAAGTAGTAAACTTCATAAAGTCTCTTCTCGAATAGCCTTGTTTGATTATTGCCTGTAGGTAAGTATCCCTCTTTTTAATTGTTGCCATATTATAGAATTATTGTTCTAGAAAATTTCTAATAAAAATTAAACCTTATAGGTTTAGGACTTTAAAGATAATTAAGTCTTTTTATTAAAACAAAACAAAAGACTATTTAGGGTTATTCTAAATAATTAACAATCAATCAATAGGAGTAATTCACTCCTTATTTTTAGTAAAAAACCCATTAAAAAACCTTCTAACAAAATGAGATTTATCATATTTTAACATTTCAAATTGTAATAATTTTAGGTTTTAAAATAAAAAGCCTTTAAAAAAAATCAATTTTAAGAGGGTCTTATAAATACGATATAACCATCAAAAAATAGGTTTGATTTAAAGAGTTAAAACTTATTTAATATGAAAGTTAATCAAAACATTGATCGTAGTAAGTTAATGAGTGTTCTTTGGAAAATACAAGCTAAAAAAAGCTGTATTGAACACGATGATATTACTAAAATTGCACAAGAGTTTGGGATGTCTAGAATGGAGGTAGAAGGGGTCGTTACTTTTTACCACTTTTACCATAGAACTCACGCAGGAAAATACACTATCTACCTTAACAATTCGATTATTGCTAAATATTCTGGAATGGGAGCCGTCAAAAAAGCATTTGAAAAAGCTTTAGGAATTTCCGTTGGGCAAGTAACACCCGATAAAATGTTTGGCTTGTTTGAAACAGCATGTATCGGCTTAAGCGACCAAGAACCCGCTTGTTTAATTAACTTTAAACCTTTTATTAACCTAAGTCCTGAGAGAGTTTTCGAGATTATTTCAGATATAAAAAACGGTAAGAAACCTAAAGATATTTGTGACATTCCAAAAAGTAAAATACAATATACCCCTACTGAAGAAAGAACTATATTTTTAAAAAAAACCAAAGCCTATCAAGCTTTAAAAAAATTAAAAGAAAACACGCCCAAACAAATTATTGATATAGTTAAAAAATCAAACTTGGCAGGTCGAGGTGGTGCGTTTTTTCCAACAGGATTTAAATGGGAATTGTGTAGTAAAAATAAAGCAGACTTAAAATATGTTATTTGCAATGCAGATGAAGGAGAGCCAGGTACTTTTAAGGATCGTGTTTTAATGGAAGAACATCCTGAACTTATGATTGAAGGTATGATTTTCGCAGCCTATGCTATTGGGGCAGAAAAGGGAGCAATATACCTTAGGGCAGAATACAGGTATTTAAAAGATAATTTAGAAAAACTATTAGATATTTATAGAGAAAAAGGGCTTTTAGGCGATAACATCGATGCTAAAAAACCTTTTAATTTCGATATTTATATTCACCTTGGAGCTGGAGCTTACGTATGTGGTGAGGAAACTGCATTGATCCACTCAATGGAAGGAAAAAGAGGTGAGCCAGGAAATAAAGTTATTTTTCCTGTAGAAAAAGGATTTATGGGTAAACCAACTCTAGTAAATAATGTTGAAACCCTAAGTGCTGTACCAAGAATCATAGAATTTGGAGTTGATAAATGGCTTCAACTAGGAACAGAAAAAACAAGAGGAACTAAATTAATTAGTGTTTCTGGAGATTGTAAAAAACCAGGGATTTATGAGATTGAATGGGGTATGAAAATAAGTGAATTTTTAACTCTTATTGAAGCAGACAACCCTCACTTTGTTTTGTTTAATGGCTTTTCTGGAGAATGTTTATCTCCTCATGATTTTGATAGAGAAATATCTGGAGAAAACCTTCTTTCTGCAGATGTAGAATTTGACCCAAAAAACCCAATTGATTATAAATACAAAATGGCCGCTGTAGGTGTTAGAAGTGGTGGTTCTTTTATGACTTTTAATAAGGATAGAGATATCATTGATATCGTAAAAAATGTTAGTGAGTTTTTTGTTGCTGAATCTTGTGGTATTTGTGTCCCATGTAGAACTGGTAATTTTTTATTAGATAAAAAAATTGATAAAATGATTTGCGGTCATGCCGAAAAAAAGGATGTTGAAGACATTAAAAGTTGGAGTCAAATTATCAAAACAACAAGTCGTTGTGGCTTAGGACAAATGTCTTCCAACTTATTAAATGATGCCATGAAAAAATTCCCAGAAGTTTTTGAAAAAAGCTTATTGGAAAATACCGATTTTAATCAAGCATTTAATTTGGAAGATGCCGTGAAAGAATACGATCAAATTATTAATGAAATTTCATCAGATTATGAATAAGTTAGTTAATATTAAAATAGACGGAAAAGACATTCAAACAGAAGAAGGTAAAAACCTTGTTGATGTAGCGAAAGAAAATGGGGTATATATACCTACATTATGTTATTTCAGAGAATCAAATCCCTCTTTGGGGACTTGCCGTATATGTACGGTTAAACTTAACGGCAGGCATACTACTAGTTGTACGGCAAAAGTTTCTGAAGGGATGGATATTGAAGTTAATACTCCTGAGTTGCTTGATAATAGAAAAGCGATAATAGAAATGCTTTATGCAGAGGGCAATCACTTTTGTCCATCCTGTGAAAAAAGTGGTAACTGCGATATGCAAAATTTAGGGTATGATATGGGATTAACCGTAACTAGATACCCTCATGTTTTTAGTGATAAAATGGTCGATTTCACTCCAAAACGTATGATTATGGAATCCAATCGATGTATTTTATGTAAACGATGTGTTGAAGAAGTAAAAACAAAAGACGGTAAGAATGTATTTTCATTTGTACAAAGAGGTGTTCAAACGCGTGTTCAAATAGATTATGCAGAAGAAGAAAAATTAAGTGAAGGTGAAGCCTTACGAGCAATGTCTCTTTGCCCAGTTGGTGCAATTTTAGTGAAAGGAATGATACACGAGCAACCGTTTGGTGATCGTAAATATGATCTTCTTGGTAAAGACATATTACCTCATAAAAAAGAAAAATTAGTATTAAAAGAAGGTCAAGAAAAATTTATTGTAGCTACCACTTCACTTGCTGGTTGCTTTGGATGTCATATGTCTTTATTAGATATTGACACTGATTTATTAGATGTTTTAGACATTGTAGAGTTTAATAAATCTCCTTTGACAGATATCAAAACCTTTAGTAAACGTTGTCACGTTGGATTAATAGAAGGAGGTTGTGCTAATACTGAAAATGTACATGTATTAAGAGAGTTCAGAAAAAAATGTGACATTTTAATTGGTTTTGGAGAATGCGCAATTATGGGTGGTATTCCTGCCATGCGTAACTTTGTACCTTTAAAAGAATGTTTGGAAGAATCCTATTTAAATGGGCTTACTAGTGAAATCGGAGCCGATATTATTCCTGGACATGAAGACATCCCTAAATTATTAAACAACGTTTATCCTTGTAATGAAATAGTGAAAATTGACTATTACATTCCTGGCTGTCCTCCAAACGCACAACATATTTGGAAGGTTGTAAAAAACATTCTTTTAGATGAAGAATTTTCAATTACTCACGACGAATTTAAATATGACTAATCAGTTATTACATAAGTTAATTTTAACAATATGGCACAAAAATTAGTAATAGATCCCGTAACAAGAGTTGAGGGTCACGGTAAAGTAACCGTCCACTTAGATGATAATAATAATGTAAAAGATGCATTTTTTCATATAGTTGAATTTAGAGGCTTTGAGCGATTTATACAAGGTCATCCTTATTGGGAAGCTCCAGTAATGGTTCAACGTCTTTGTGGAATTTGTCCTGTTAGTCATCATTTAGCTGCTGCAAAAGCTATTGATCAAATTGTAGGTATTGATCCTGAAGATTTGTCTTTACCAGCGCAAAAAATTAGAAAGTTAATGCACTTTGGTCAAGTTTTTCAATCGCATGCGCTTCACTTTTTCTATTTAGCATCTCCCGATTTATTATTTGGTCACGATGCAGATCCCCTAAAAAGAAATGTAGTTGGAGTCGCAATGGAATATCCAAAATTAGCGAAGAAGGGTATTTTGATGCGAAAATTTGGACAAGAGATTATAAAATTAGTTGCTGGTAAACGTATTCACGGTATATCAACAACTCCGGGTGGAGTACATAGAAGAATAAATGCCAAGGAAAGAAATTATTTCTTAGATGATAAAGAAATTCCTTCAGTAGACACTATGATTAAATGGTCTGTTGAAATTATTGACTTCATCAAAGAATATCATGAAAAAAATAAAGAATTTTTAGACACTTTTGCTGCCTATCCTTCTGGACATCTAGGTTTAGTAAAAAAAGATAATGGATTCTTAGAATTATACGACGGGGTACTTAGAGCTAAAGATGCGGAAGGAAACATCACTTTAGATGATATTGCAAATGATGATTATAATGAGCATTTCTATGAAAGTGTAGAAAAATGGAGTTATTTAAAATTCCCTTATTTAAAACATTTAGGAAGAGAAAAAGGTTGGAACCGTGTGGGACCTTTAGCAAGAATGAATGTTTGTGAAGGTATTGAAACTCCATTAGCAGAAAAAGAACGATTGGCTTTTAAAGCTGCTTCTCAAGGAAAAACAAATAACAGTACCATGCATACTCACTGGGCAAGATTAATTGAAATTTTGTACTGTGCAGAAATGATGAAAAACCTATTAGAAGACGATGATATTTTAAGTAATGATCTTATTAGAAAAGGGGTACGTAGAAAAGAAGGTGTTGGGATCATTGAAGCTCCCAGAGGAACCTTAATTCACCATTATGAAGTAGATGACAAAGATCGTATTACTAGATGTAATCTTATTGTTTCTACAACTCATAATAACGAACCAATGAATCAAGCGGTTCGATGGGTGGCAAATAATGTATTAAGTGGGCAGCCTAAGATTACGGAAGGTATGATGAATCAAATTGAAGTGGTAATTAGAGCTTATGACCCTTGTTTGAGTTGTGCTACTCACGCACTAGGACAAATGCCATTAGAAATGGTAATTTATGATCAATACGGAAATATTGTAGATGAAAAATTACGATAGTAAAATAATAATAATTGGTATTGGAAACTCAGGCCGAGAGGACGATGGTTTAGGGTGGGCATTTTTGGATGAAATAAGACCAAAATTGCCCTCCCATTTTGATGTCGAATACAGGTATCAATTACAAATTGAAGATGCTGAGTTAATTTCACATTATGATAAAGTCTATTTTGTGGATGCCCACAAACAGATTTTAGAAAATGGTGTGATTATTAATCCATGTTTGCCAAAAGATGTCCACGGATTTAGTTCTCATGCATTACATCCTGAAACGATACAGTTTTTAGTCAATTCGGTATATGATAAAAATCCTGAAAGTTATATAATAGGAATATCGGGAGTAAGTTTTGAGTTAAAAATGGGATTAACAAGTAAAGGGAAAGATAATTTAGATAAAGCGTTGTCTTACTTTTTAAATGATTTTGTTAAGGGGAACCAACCAACCAGTATATCCCAATAATAATTGCAAATAGTCCCCCAGCTAACCGTACTCCTTTAAAGAACACATCGTTGTGTTGTTTGGTATAGCTTGCTATTTTGCTAAGGATTAAGGTATATGCAACCATTGCTAAAATAGTACCAATTCCAAAACCTATAACATATTGTGTGCCTTCAACTTTTGTTTCAAATCCCATTACGGGTAACAATAGTATAAAATGAGCAATTCCAGCTAAACCATGTAAAAAACCAATTCCAAAAGAAGTATACACATTCTGACTTATTTTAGATTTATGAGTATGTTGGTGTGATTCATTGCTATGGTTATGCTCATGTTGATGCACATGAATGTATGGTTTTTCTTCAGAATGAATATGTGGATGCTTGTGATTTCTTTTTTCTTTAAAAATTCCGTAGAAAGACCAAATACCAACACCAATCAAAACAACACCCACTAACTGCTCACTATATTGAGATACTTTTTCTAAAGGAAAAAAATCTTTAAATAATAAAAACAAAACTCCAATTAAAAGCATTCCAACTATATGGCCCAAACCCCAGGACAATCCAATTTTCCAGGCTCGTTTTTTAGACTCAATAACTAAAGGGGTTACAGCAGCTAAATGGTCTGGTCCTGAAATAACATGAAGTATCGATGCTAGAATTCCTGCAAGCAAAGGAAATGTAAAAGACGTATTATTTAAAAGTAGAACTTCGATAAATATTATGATCTTTTGTTATGAAACTCTCTTTTTTGAACAGTTATTTCTAATGGATTTTTTGAAAGCAACTTATATTCTTCCCTCTTTTTAAAAATATCTATAGCATTAAAAACAGCTTCTTTAAACGAATCATTAGTTGCCACGTTTTTTCCAGCAACGTCAAAAGCGGTACCGTGGTCTGGTGAAGTACGTATTTTATTTAAGCCTGCAGTATAATTTACCCCTTTTCCAAAGGATAACGTTTTAAAAGGAACTAAGCCTTGATCATGATAAGAAGCAACTATTGCATCAAATTTTTCATAATTCCCAGAACCAAAAAAGCTATCTGCTGCATAAGGTCCATAAACTAAAGTTCCTTTTTTATATATTTCTTCTAGGGTTGGTCTTAAAATAGTATCGTCTTCATTCCCAATAACTCCATTATCTCCATTATGAGGGTTAATACCCAAAACTGCAATTTTTGGTTTTCGTATCCCAAAATCTTGAATTAATGTTTCATTAATAGTTTTAATTTTACTCTCGATTAATTCTTTAGTAATATTATTAGCAACATCTTTTACAGCCACGTGATCTGTTAATAGTCCTACTCTTAAAGAATCTCTTATCATTAACATTAAACTTTTCCCGTCTAATTCTTTATTTAAAAAATCGGTATGACCAGGATAGTTAAAGTCTTCAGATTGAATACTAGATTTATTTATTGGAGCTGTTACCAAAACATCAATTTTGTTTTGTTTTAATGCTGTAACAGCAGATTTTAAAGATTTGATAGCATAAGCTCCAATTACTGGGTCTTCTTTCCCAAAATTAATATTTACGGGTTCTTTCCAAACATTGAAAACATTAATTTTTTTATGATCTATAGCTTCTAATTTATCTATCCCATGAAGATTACAATCTATAGCATATGTTTTTTTAAAATAAGTCATTATTTTAAACGACGCAAAAATAACTGGAGTGAAAAAATCCAGTATTCTAGGGTCTTGAAACGTTTTTAAAACCACTTCACTTCCAATTCCATTTAAGTCTCCTATAGAAATTCCTACTACTATTTTATTTTGCTTATCCATTGGGTTAGATACCTTAATTTATCATTACTTTTGTACTACAAATGTAACTAAATGTAATTATGTTTACGGGAATAATCGAATCAATGGGAGAAATAATTTCTCTAACAAACGAAGGCAGTAATGTTCATATTGAAGTAAAATGTCCAATTACTAAAGAATTAAAAATAGATCAAAGCCTAGCTCATAACGGGGTTTGCTTAACGGTGGTTGATATTAATGACAACAACTATGTCGTAACTGCGATAAAAGAAACCTTAGATAAGTCAAATTTAGGAGATCTAAAAATCGGTAGTCTTGTCAATTTAGAGAGATCTATGAACTTAGGAGAGCGATTGGATGGTCATATAGTTCAAGGTCATGTAGACCAAACTGCAATCTGTACAAATGTAACTGAAGAGGATGGGAGCTCTTATTATACATTTAAATACGAAGGTGTTTATGATAATGTAACTATAGAAAAAGGATCTATAACTGTAAATGGAGTTAGCTTAACGGTGGTTAATTCAAAAGAAAATGAATTTAGTGTTGCTATAATTCCTTATACAACTGAAAACACCAATTTTAAAGAATTTAAAAACGGAACTAAGGTAAATTTAGAGTTTGATGTTGTAGGAAAATATATAAAAAGACTTACTGAGGGCTATTAATTCGTGATTTTTTATAAATCACATAAGCTCCAAAAGCTAATCCTATAAGAATTAATATTAAAATACTATCGTCAATTGGTAAACCTGGACCTCGATTATTAGACGGAGGTGGTGGACCTGAACTGCCACTGTGGCTCTGTCCAAGCATATAGGTACTATTAACTATAAATAGTACAAAGGTTAATATTTTAACGATTTGGGGTCGCATATAGCCGTCTAAAGTAATAAAAAAAATCAATAATTGTTAATAACTTTAACATTTAGTAAAATGTTTTATTACTGTTCATTTAATTAGTGGGCAAATATAGAGTTTTAAATGAAAAAGAAAAGTTTAAACATTATAATTTTAAATCATCTTTTTTGAAGATCATTCCAATTCTTTAAAACGAAACTATCTTAACGTCCTTTTTTTTGGGTCTGTACTAAAACGTAAAGCTAAACAAGGGGCTATTTTTATAATACTTCAAATTCACAACTCATTAGCTCATGAGTATTAATTAGTTGTTTTATTCTAATATGCTTTAGGAAAATTTTATAGGAATTAAATGATCAAAGATTAAGCATCTACTAATTTAATAAAAAAAGCCTTTTGGAGGGCTAAGGTATTAGTTGCTTATAATATGTCTCTTATACACATCTCCGAGCCCACGAG
>OJDV01000296.1_pt1 | contig 18317 bp, 10 predicted proteins | sample 1592911 | NCBI WGS metagenome assembly OJDV01 (sample SAMN05416860, study PRJEB24817) | seawater metagenome | isolation source: Sea water | place: Canada:Atlantic | collected 2013-11 | reverse complement strand
AACATGGCTGATCTGAAAAAACTGGCAGAAGACATCGTTGGTCTGACACTGCTTGAAGCACAAGAACTGAAGACAATCCTCAAAGACGAGTACGGCATCGAGCCTGCAGCCGGTGGCGCAGTCATGATGGCGGGCCCAGCAGACGCCGGTGGCGCCGCTGAGGAGAAGTCCGAATTTGACGTCGTTCTGAAGAACGCCGGCGCATCCAAAATCAACGTGATCAAAGAAGTTCGCGGCATCACAGGTCTTGGCCTGAAAGAAGCCAAGGACATGGTCGAAGCCGGTGGCAAGATCAAAGAAGGCGTCGACAAAGCCGAAGCCGAAGAGATCAAAGCCAAGCTGGAAGCAGCTGGCGCAGAAGTCGAGCTGGCCTAAGCCGGTTTGGCGGGTTCGCTCCCGCCCTTCGAAAATTAGAAGCGGCGGTCCCGAAAGGGGCCGCCGTTTTGTTTTTGTCAGATGGCGAAGCCCGTTGTGTAGGGCTTTCCAGCCATCCGCCTTTTCAAACTAAAAATTCGCTTCACTCGAACTCTGATGCGATCCAATCAACGATCCGTTTCATGCGCGTCTGGCCCAAATGGTCCTTTGCCCATGAGGTATATAGCCCGTCGTCTGAAGCTTCGGGATCGACCCAAATCTCCACCAATCTCTTTGACCGAAGATCGTTCTCCACCATGTAGGTTGGCGCGATGGCAACGCCGTGACCACCAATAGCAGCATCAAGAGCCAAGGCAGATCGGTCGAAGTTTAGCAGTTTGTGCGTGTCCCCATGTCCTGTTTCATGGATCAGCTTCTCCCACCGCCGATGCGCGTCCTGAAGGAGCGGCATTGTAAGCAGCATCTCCAGCCCCATCGGCCAATCTGGCCGCAAGAAATCAGGACTGCATACGGCAATGAGTTGGATACCCGTCAGGCGTCGCGATCCGTGAGCTATGTTCGTGTCGGGCGCTTTGCCCGGCCAGATTGCGATCTCGTTCCTGCCAAGACTGCGTGCCAGAACCTGTTCGTGGATCTGTGTGGTGAGGGATATCTTTGGAAACTTGGCCTTGAAGGCGTCCATTCGTGGTATCAACCACTTCGTCGCGGTGGAAGACCCAATGTGTAGTGTGACACGATCACCGTCCTCGCCGATGCTTGCAAAGGCAGTGTCGAGGATGGCCAAAGCGTCTTTCACCGCCGCAAAACAGCGCTCACCCTCGGGTGTTAGCGAGACACCGCGCGCGCCACGCATAAGAAGAACCACCCCCAGCTCGATTTCGAGCTTTTTGATCCGCTGAGACACCGCGCCACGCGATAGGCTCAACTCCTCAGCCGCGCGTTGCAAGTTCCCGTGCGATGCGACGACAGAGAACACACGGAGCGCGTTCAGGTTCACGTTCTTCATTCATTTCCTTCGAAGCCGATAGATTTTCTAAACGCTGATGTAATAATCCTCCTTTGTCAATTTGATGAAAGCGGCCGATAAAAGCGGGCGTACATAACACTTCAATAGCCAAAAGAGCCCAAGCCATGGTCCAAACAATCCGACCAGCGACACCCGATGATATGCCTCGCTTGGTCGAGCTTCTCATGCTGGATGCGAAAGAGCGCGAAGCAAAGGACGCCATACTCTGGAAGATGGCAGATGATGCGCCTGCGCAAATCGAAAAGGCGCTCAAATTTGCGCTGACGGCCGAGCAGCAACCCTTTCGACAGTTTTGGCATGTCGCGGAGGATGGGGGGCAGATCACCGGTGTCATTCATTCAATGATGCTGCCAGTCCCCCCCAATCTATGCAGGCGCTTTGGGCGAGCCGGGATTGATCCTGCCCGACTCTTTTGTGGCAACCGATGCGCGGAGCGGCACTTTAGACGGCCTGCTGGCCGCGGCCGAGGACGCCCTTCACGAAGCCGGAGCGCGGATTAATCTGGCATCCTATGTGGCGGGCGAAGCTTGGCGAGCCGCGTTTGAGGCAGACGGTTATGAGCCTCTGACGCTGTATCTCGCACGCAGTGACCTTGGCGATTACGGAATGCCTGTCGGCGTTCGACAAGCGACGGAGGCAGATATTCGAGGTATCGTCGAACGCAGCGCCGAGAACCGACAGGTTTTATGCGACATCGACCCTTTCTGGAAAATTCACCCGGAAGCTGATCCACGATTTTCGGCGTGGATGACGCGCAGCCTGACGCTCCGCGATCGGGACATGATGGTTCAGGGCGCGCCTGAGAATTTGCAGGGCTACATTATCGCCCAGCCCGCCTCACGGCTGCATTTTCCGCCAGCCCATGACATCACAGGGACAGGTGTGATTGATGACTACTACCACCCCGAGCTGGCCAATCCAGCGACGCTTGATCGAGGGAGCGAGGCTTCCGAAGCTCTATTACGCGCTGCCGAAGCGTCGTTTGCCGACCGTGGTATGGGAGCCGCTCTAGTCGTCTGTCCAGCGGGTTGGACCTCGAAAGTTGAGTTGCTGAAGTCTGCCGGATACGAGATCGCGACGGTCTGGTCCGTAAAGCGGTAGCATTCCGCAAAGATAGCTCTGAACCAGCTTGCTCATGTGAAAAAAGGGAGACCTATTGCACAAAGTGTAAGGAAGCACCTTCGGAACAGATGCCGCGCCACGTGGCAGCGCTTAGTCCGCCTCTTGTTGCACTTCGGATAGCGTACTGCCCGTGACGATTGACAAGGTGCTGAATGCGGCAAGCACGGCCAGCGTCACAGGTACGCCGGCAATGTCTGCGAGCAGGCCCAATGCGCCACCAGCAAGCAATAGCATGCCGATCAAAGAGTTCGAGAGGGCCGTATACACAGCCTTGCGCCCGTGCGTGTCCATGTCCGTCAGGTGGGTTTTTCGTCCCAAGCGCGCTCCTTGGTAGGCGATCTGCGCCGTAAATACAAAAGCGGCCACCACATATGCTGACGATACATTTTCTGCCCAAAAGCCAAATCCTGCCGCGGCCCCGAGGGTGAGCGCCGAAATCGCGCCCGCCAACATCAGCACTTTGCGGCTGGAGCGGTCAGACAGAGCGCCCCACAAATAGGATGACACAATTGCGGCGATGGATGATGCCAGTATCAGCAGCCCCAGATTGCCCACGCCGATCCCGTCTGTATTCCCCAACATCACCAGAAAGGGCGGGGACAGGGCGGTAGAGATCAACAAGGCGCGTGTAGCGACATAGCTTTGAAATTCGGAATCCTGCGTCAGCGGCTCTACCAACTCCGACACGTCACCCATGTCGGAAGTATCAATCTCCGCCTCTGGCTCATCCAACGTTGAAAAAATCACTGCTGCCAGCAGCCACAGGCCACCTGCTATTGCGATGGCGCAGGCAATGTAGAATGGCTCACGCGGCAAAACACCCGTTGCGAGCAGGAGAGCAAATGCGAACACCAAAACGGCAGAAGCAGTGCCAGCCGTTCCGGATACCCGTCCGCGTGCGCCTTTTTCCACAGTGCGCGAAAGCACGTCCTTGTAACTGGCAGAACAGGCAGAGCGGGCAACAGCCAAAACAGCGAGGGAAGCCACGATTGCAAGCCCCGCAATTAGCCCTTCGAGGAACCATGCGCTCAGGGCGATGGCTGCTGCGGCCAGCCCTTGAGTGGCAGACCCGATTACCCAGAATGTTTTACGGATGCGGTTTTGCTCGATCTTGCGTGCCAGCAAGAGTTGCGGGAGCAATGCGCCAGCTTCGCGTACGGGGACCAAAAGGCCCGTCAGATATCCCGGCGCCCCCAGCGTATTTAAAAGCCATGCCAGAACCAGCTTTGGGTCAATCAATCCATCGGCAGTCTTGGTCAGACCTAGCGATATCAGGTGGATCAAATATTGTCTGTTCACGGCAGTATTCCTTGTGCTCTTGAGGGGGCCGATGCTGATAGCCCGTCCACCCCTATCTGCTGATCTCGTCCGAAACGGCGATTTGTCCAGTTAATATATGGATTGGTATCAGCGCAGGTCGCAAAACCGGTGCCTGTTAGGCTTCGGAGATAGCCTGCTGTTTATGGCACGATGACGCCTAAACGCGCGCGGGTTATAGGCACGCCCCTCTTGCCTTCCAGCCCGCGCCATCCTATGTGACACCTTCACACGGGCTTCGATGATTCGAGACCCGTTTTTTCTGTCGCACTATCAGGAGACCTGAACACCCCCTTTGACACATCTACGTCACGCGAAGGGGAGGGGCCTAATAGTGCGATAAACCTGTCTTAACAGGCGCTTTTCGATCCGAAGCGTCTTTTTGGAGAGGTCCACAGGTCGGAAGGGGTGCGGTGGGACGCGCTCCAGCATAGACCGGACTTAGCCGCTCTTATGGCTGTGCATCACGTCCCCGGTGATGGCGCAGTCGGCAAGAGACACGAAAGGTGACACGACATATGGCACAATCCTTCCTTGGCCAGAAGCGTCTACGTAAATATTATGGCAAAATCCGCGAAGTGCTGGACATGCCGAACCTCATCGAGGTTCAAAAATCCTCCTACGATCTGTTCCTGAACTCCGGCGATGCCGAGACGCCCACCGATGGTGATGGCATTCAGGGCGTTTTCCAGTCGGTTTTCCCGATCAAGGATTTCAACGAGACATCCATTCTTGAGTACGTGAAGTACGAGCTTGAGCAGCCGAAATACGACGTTGAGGAATGCCAGCAGCGCGACATGACCTATTCCGCGCCGCTTAAGGTCACGCTCCGTCTGATCGTGTTTGAAATCGACGAGGATACAGGCGCGAAATCTGTCAAGGACATCAAAGAGCAGGACGTGTTCATGGGCGACATGCCCCTGATGACGCCCAACGGGACGTTCATTGTGAACGGCACCGAGCGTGTGATCGTTTCCCAGATGCACCGCTCGCCTGGTGTTTTCTTTGACCACGACAAGGGCAAAACCCACTCTTCGGGTAAGCTTTTGTTCGCTTGCCGCATCATCCCATACCGCGGCTCATGGCTCGACTTTGAATTCGACGCCAAGGACATCGTGTTCGCGCGCATCGACCGTCGCCGTAAACTGCCTGTCACCACGCTGCTGTACTCCCTTGGTCTCGACCAAGAGGCGATCATGGATGCCTATTACAACACCGTGACGTACAAGCTCGATGAGGGCAAAGGCTGGGTCGCACCATTCTTCCCCGAGCGTGTGCGCGGCACCCGCCCGACCTATGACATCGTGAATGCAGAGAACGGCGAAGTGCTGTTTGAAGCGGGCAAAAAAGTTACGCCTCGTGCGGTCAAGCAATTGATCGACGCGGGCGACGTGACCGAATTGCTGCTGCCCTTCAACCACATCGAAGGCAAGTTCGTTTCCAAAGACATCATCAACGAAGAAACCGGCGCGATCTATGTCGAAGCTGGTGACGAGATGACGCTTGAGTACGACAAAGACGGCACGCTCATCGGCGGCACCGCGAAAGAGCTGGTCGATGCAGGTATCACCGAGATCCCACTCTTGGACATCGATAACGTCAATGTCGGCCCTTACATGCGCAATACGATGGCCGCAGACAAGAACATGAACCGCGAGACCGCGCTCATGGATATCTACCGCGTCATGCGCCCGGGTGAGCCGCCCACGGTTGAGGCTGCGTCGAACCTGTTCGACACGCTCTTCTTCGATAGCGAGCGTTATGACCTGTCCGCTGTTGGCCGTGTGAAGATGAACATGCGTCTCGCACTCGACAAAGAAGACACCCAGCGCACGCTGGACCGTGATGACATCGTTCAGTGTATCAAAGCACTGGTCGATCTGCGTGACGGCCGTGGCGACATCGACGACATTGACCACCTCGGCAACCGCCGCGTGCGTTCTGTCGGTGAATTGATGGAGAACCAGTACCGCGTTGGTCTGCTGCGCATGGAGCGTGCGATCAAAGAGCGTATGTCCTCTGTCGAGATCGACACCGTGATGCCGCAGGACCTTATCAACGCCAAGCCGGCTGCTGCTGCTGTGCGTGAATTCTTCGGCTCCTCGCAGCTGTCGCAGTTCATGGACCAAACCAACCCGCTGTCCGAGGTCACGCACAAGCGTCGCCTTTCAGCGCTTGGACCAGGTGGTCTGACACGTGAGCGTGCAGGCTTTGAGGTGCGCGACGTGCACCCGACCCACTATGGCCGCATGTGTCCGATTGAAACGCCTGAAGGTCCGAACATTGGTCTGATCAACAGCTTGGCAACATTCGCGCGCGTCAACAAATACGGTTTCATCGAGACGCCTTACCGCAAGGTAGAGAACGGCGTTGTCTCGGACGAAGTCCAGTACATGTCCGCGACCGAAGAAATGCGTCACACTGTGGCGCAGGCCAACGCGAACCTTGACGAGAACATGAAGTTCGTGAACGAGCTGGTCTCCACACGGAAGTCAGGCGACTACACGCTGTCGCCCTCCATGAACGTGGACTTGATCGACGTCTCGCCCAAGCAGTTGGTCTCCGTTGCGGCATCCCTGATCCCGTTCCTCGAAAATGACGACGCGAACCGCGCTTTGATGGGCTCGAACATGCAACGTCAGGCTGTGCCTTTGCTTCAAGCCGAAGCACCGCTTGTTGGTACAGGTATCGAAGAAGTTGTCGCTCGTGACTCTGGCGCGGCCTATATGGCCAAGCGCGCAGGTGTGATCGACCAAGTGGATGCGACACGTATCGTTATCCGCGCCACCGAGGACCTTGAGTTGGGCGATGCAGGCGTAGATATCTACCGCATGCGCAAGTTCCAGCGTTCCAACCAGAACACCTGCATCAACCAGCGTCCGCTGGTGCAGGTAGGTGAGACGGTGAAAAAAGGTCAGGTTATCGCTGATGGTCCGTCTACGGACATGGGTGAGCTTGCTCTGGGTAAAAACGTGGTCGTCGCGTTTATGCCTTGGAACGGCTACAACTATGAGGACTCCATCCTGATCTCCGAGCGCGTCAGCCGTGACGACGTCTTCACCTCGATCCACATCGAGGAATTTGAAGTCGCCGCCCGTGACACCAAGCTTGGGCCAGAGGAAATCACACGCGACATTCCAAACGTCGGTGAAGAAGCGCTGCGTAACCTCGATGAGGCTGGCATCGTCTACATCGGTGCAGACGTTGAGCCTGGTGACATTCTGGTCGGTAAGATCACACCAAAAGGCGAAAGCCCGATGACGCCGGAGGAGAAACTTCTGCGCGCCATCTTTGGTGAGAAAGCCTCCGACGTGCGCGATACATCGCTGCGCGTAAAGCCAGGTGATTTCGGTACAGTTGTCGAAGTACGCGTCTTCAACCGCCACGGCGTTGAGAAAGACGAGCGTGCCTTGCAGATCGAGCGTGAAGAGGTCGAGCGCCTCGCGCGTGACCGTGACGACGAGATGGCGATCCTTGATCGCAACATCTTTGCCCGTCTGCGGAGCATGATCCTTGGCAAAACAGCCGTCAAAGGTCCTAAAGGCGTCAAGCCCAACAGCCAGATCACTGAAGAGGTGCTGGATGATGTGCTGACACGTGGCCAGTGGTGGCAGCTTGCCCTCGAGGACGAAGACGACGCAAAAATCGTCGAAGCCCTCAACGAGCAGTACGAGATCCAGAAGCGCGCGCTTGATGCACGTTTCGAGGATAAGGTCGAGAAAGTACGTCGTGGCGACGATCTGCCCCCCGGCGTGATGAAGATGGTCAAAGTCTTTGTTGCCGTGAAGCGCAAGCTTCAGCCCGGTGATAAAATGGCGGGCCGTCACGGCAACAAAGGTGTTATTTCCAAGGTTGTACCTATGGAAGACATGCCATTCCTCGAAGATGGTACACCTGTCGACTTCTGTCTCAACCCGCTCGGCGTGCCATCACGTATGAACGTAGGTCAGATCCTCGAGACACACATGGGCTGGGCCGCGCGCGGTCTGGGCATCAATGTCGACGAGGCGCTGCAAGAGTATAAGCGCTCTGGCGACATGACTCCTGTGCGTGAAGCGATGAAGCTGGCCTATGGCGACGATGTCTATGCCGAAGGGCTTGCCGATCTGGACGAAGACGGTCTGTTGGATGCAGCGGGTAATGTTACACGCGGTGTGCCGATTGCGACGCCTGTCTTTGACGGTGCGAAGGAAGCGGACGTGAACAACAGCCTTGCACGTGCAGGCTTTGACACATCAGGCCAGTCGGTCCTGTTTGATGGTCGCACAGGCGAACAGTTCAGCCGCAAGGTCACTGTTGGCGTGAAATACCTGCTCAAACTGCACCACCTTGTGGATGACAAAATCCACGCGCGCTCTACCGGTCCATACTCGCTGGTCACCCAGCAGCCATTGGGCGGTAAAGCACAGTTCGGTGGTCAGCGCTTTGGTGAGATGGAGGTCTGGGCGCTTGAAGCCTACGGCGCTGCATACACCCTGCAGGAAATGCTGACCGTGAAGTCCGATGACGTTGCTGGCCGTACGAAGGTCTATGAAAGCATCGTCAAAGGCGAGGACAACTTCGAGGCAGGCATCCCTGAATCGTTCAACGTTCTGGTTAAAGAGGTCCGCGGTCTGGGTCTCAACATGGAACTCCTGGATGCGGAGGATGAAGAGTAACGGAAAAAGTCTCCCAGAGACTTTGAGCCCAAACTTTCAAAGGAGAGTTTGGGCGCCGCACTCTCCCCCGCTTTCAAAGACAAAAATCTAAGGATTGAAAATGAACCAGGAACTGACAAACAACCCGTTCAACCCCGTCGCTCCGATGAAGACATTTGACGAGATCAAGGTCTCTCTGGCTTCGCCAGAGCGCATCCTCTCGTGGTCTTTCGGTGAGATCAAGAAGCCCGAAACCATCAACTACCGTACGTTCAAACCGGAGCGTGACGGCCTGTTCTGTGCGCGTATCTTTGGCCCGATCAAAGACTATGAATGCCTGTGCGGCAAATACAAGCGCATGAAATATCGCGGCGTTGTCTGCGAAAAGTGCGGCGTCGAAGTTACGCTGCAAAAAGTGCGCCGTGAGCGTATGGGCCACATCGAGCTGGCCTCTCCCGTGGCACACATCTGGTTCCTGAAATCCCTGCCAAGCCGTATCGGCCTCATGCTCGACATGACGCTGCGCGATCTTGAGCGGGTTCTCTACTTCGAGAACTACGTTGTGATCGAGCCAGGTCTGACGGACCTCACTTACGGTCAGATGATGACTGAAGAAGAGTATATGGACGCGCAAGATGCCTACGGCATGGACGCGTTCACCGCCAACATCGGTGCCGAAGCGATCCGCGAAATGCTTGCTGCGATTGATCTGGAGGCCGAGGCCGACCAGCTACGCGAAGAGCTGAAAGAAGCCACAGGTGAGCTGAAGCCCAAGAAGATCATCAAGCGCCTTAAGGTTGTTGAATCCTTCCTCGAAAGCGGCAACCGCCCCGAGTGGATGGTTCTGACCGTGATCCCAGTGATCCCGCCAGAACTGCGCCCGCTGGTGCCGCTGGATGGTGGTCGTTTCGCGACGTCCGACCTTAACGATCTGTACCGCCGCGTGATCAACCGTAACAACCGCCTCAAGCGTCTGATCGAGCTGCGTGCGCCCGACATCATCGTGCGTAACGAAAAGCGGATGTTGCAGGAATCTGTCGACGCTCTGTTTGACAACGGCCGCCGTGGCCGCGTCATCACAGGCGCCAACAAGCGTCCGCTGAAATCACTCTCCGACATGCTCAAGGGCAAGCAGGGTCGTTTCCGCCAGAACCTTTTGGGTAAGCGCGTCGACTTCTCCGGTCGTTCCGTGATTGTGACGGGTCCAGAACTGAAGCTGCACCAGTGCGGTCTACCGAAGAAGATGGCGCTCGAACTGTTCAAGCCGTTCATCTACTCGCGCCTTGAGGCCAAAGGGCTGTCTTCCACAGTCAAGCAAGCCAAGAAGCTGGTCGAGAAAGAGCGTCCCGAAGTCTGGGATATCCTCGACGAGGTTATCCGCGAGCACCCTGTCATGCTGAACCGTGCGCCTACGCTGCACCGTCTTGGCATTCAGGCGTTCGAGCCCGTTCTGATCGAAGGTAAAGCGATCCAGCTTCACCCGCTGGTCTGCTCGGCGTTTAACGCTGACTTTGACGGTGACCAGATGGCTGTTCACGTGCCTCTCTCGCTGGAAGCCCAGCTGGAAGCGCGCGTTCTGATGATGTCCACGAACAACGTTCTGTCACCTGCAAACGGTGCACCGATTATTGTTCCGTCACAGGATATGATCCTCGGCCTCTACTATGTCACGCTCGAGCGTGAAGGCATGGTCGGTCAGGGCAAAGTCTTTGGCAACGTCAATGAGGTCCAGCACGCGCTGGACTCAGGTGAGGTGCACCTGCACGCCAAGATTAAGGCGCGGATCAAGCAGATCGACAATGAGGGCAACGAAGTGGATGTCCGTTTTGACACCACACCGGGCCGCGTTCTGCTCGGCGCGCTTCTGCCGCTCAATGCCAAGGCACCGTTTGATCTGGTGAACCGTTTGCTGCGCAAGAAAGAAGTGCAGCAGGTCATCGACACGGTTTACCGCTACTGTGGTCAGAAAGAATCTGTCATCTTCTGTGACCAGATTATGACCATGGGCTTCCGTCAGGCGTTCAAGGCAGGCATCTCGTTCGGTAAGGACGACATGCTGATCCCCGACAGCAAATGGCCGCTGGTTGAAGAAACCCGCGAGCAGGTGAAGGACTTTGAACAGCAGTACATGGACGGCCTGATCACACAGGGCGAAAAGTACAACAAAGTCGTCGATGCATGGTCAAAGTGTAACGACAAAGTCACCGATGCAATGATGGGCTCCATCTCCGACACGACCTACGCCGAGAACGGTTCCGAGAACGAGCCGAACTCCGTCTACATGATGGCGCACTCCGGTGCGCGTGGTTCTGTCACGCAGATGAAGCAGTTGGGCGGCATGCGCGGCCTGATGGCCAAGCCGAACGGCGACATCATCGAGACACCGATCATCTCGAACTTTAAGGAAGGTCTGACCGTTCTTGAGTACTTCAACTCCACCCACGGTGCCCGTAAGGGTCTGTCGGATACGGCTTTGAAGACGGCCAACTCAGGCTACCTTACACGCCGTCTGGTGGACGTGGCACAGGACTGCATCGTGCGCATGCATGATTGTGGTACGGATGTTTCGATCACCGCGACAGCGGCTGTGAACGATGGTGAAGTCGTATCTTCACTGGCCGAGCGTTTGCTGGGTCGTGTGGTCGCAGAAGACCTGATGCGCCCTGGCACAGACGAAGTGCTGGTCGCACATGGCTCTCTCATCGACGAACGTATGGCTGATCTGATCGACGAGGCCGGTGTTGCCTCTGCACGCATCCGCTCACCGCTGACCTGCGAAGCGGAAGAGGGCGTTTGCGCCCAGTGCTACGGTCGTGACCTTGCCCGCGGTACGCTGGTGAACCAAGGTGAGGCCGTCGGCATCATCGCGGCACAATCCATCGGTGAGCCGGGCACACAGTTGACGATGCGGACCTTCCACATCGGCGGCGTTGCCCAAGGTGGTCAGCAGTCCTTCCAAGAAGCGGGTCAGGCTGGTAAAATCCAGTTCGAGAACGAGATGACCCTGCAGAACTCCTCCGACGAGACGATGGTCATGGGCCGCAACATGAAGCTGCTTATCATCGACGAGAACGGTGACGAGCGTGCAAGCCACAAAGTGGGCTACGGCACCAAGCTGTTTGTCAAAGAGGGTCAGGAAGTTGCCCGCGGCGACAAACTGTATGAGTGGGACCCCTACACGCTGCCAATGATTGCGGAAGCGGCGGGTACGGCCAAGACTGTTGATCTCATCTCGGGTATCTCCGTCAAGGACGAGACTGACGATGCGACAGGCATGACCCAGAAGATCGTCATCGACTGGCGTTCAGCTGCCAAAGGTAACGAGCTCAAGCCAGAGATCATCCTGCAGGATAAAGACGGTGAGCCACTGCGTAACGCGGCTGGCAACCCGATCACCTATCCAATGTCTGTTGATGCGATCCTCTCGATTGAGGATGGTGCCGAAATTCAGGCAGGCGACGTTCTGGCCCGTATCCCGCGCGAAGGTGCCAAGACCAAGGACATTACCGGTGGTCTGCCACGGGTTGCGGAATTGTTCGAAGCACGTCGTCCCAAGGATCACGCAATCATTGCCGAAATCGACGGTTATGTGCGCTACGGCAAAGACTACAAGAACAAGCGCCGCATCGCGATCGAGAGCTCCGAAGATCCGGATCACAAGGTCGAGTACATGGTGCCCAAGGGCAAGCACATCCCTGTGGCCGAAGGCGACTTCGTCCAGAAGGGTGACTACATCATGGACGGCAACCCCGCGCCGCATGACATCCTCGCGATTATGGGTGTCGAAGCGCTGGCAGATTACATGATCGACGAAGTGCAGGACGTCTACCGCCTGCAAGGTGTGAAAATTAACGACAAACACATCGAAGTCATCGTGCGCCAGATGCTGCAGAAGTGGGAAATTCAGGAGAGCGGTGACACCACGCTTCTGAAAGGCGAACATGTGGACAAGCAGGAGTTCGACGCGGCCAACGAAAAGGCCCTGTCGAAGAAAGGTCGCCCCGCCAAGGGCGAGCCGATCCTGCTCGGCATCACCAAGGCGTCGCTGCAAACCCGCAGCTTCATCTCTGCCGCATCCTTCCAGGAAACCACGCGGGTTCTGACCGAAGCTTCGGTTCAGGGCAAGCGCGACAAACTGGTCGGTCTGAAAGAGAACGTCATTGTGGGCCGCTTGATCCCAGCGGGTACAGGCGGAGCAACGCAGCAAATGCGCCGTGTGGCTTCCGACCGCGACAATGTCGTGATCGAAGCACGTCGCATCGAGGCGGAGAAGGCAGCAGCCCTCGCCGCACCCGAAGCGCCAGCCGATGATATCGTTGGCGGTGATGTGTTCAGCGCGATGCCAAACACTGATGAGGAAAGCCGCGATTAAAGCAGCTACCCTTATGTGAAAATTCAAACTCCCGCAGTCACCAGATTGCGGGAGTTTTTTTATGGGCGCGCGCTAGAATTCCCACGAAAGTCTGAACCAAGAGATTTTTGAAATTCTTGACGTGCTGCTTTGCACCTGTGTCCTGTCTCGTGGTAGCTGATGAAGACACTTTCAGGATTGCGCTAATGTCTCCCAACACAATCGGTGCGTTTATGATGATGGCCTCTATGCTCGCCTTCGTAATGAACGACACATTTCTAAAGATGACAGGCGGCGCGGTTCCGCTCTTTCAGCTCATCTTTGCGCGCGGCATACTTGCGACGATCCTGATCTATGTCCTCGCCCGTAGCCTTGGTGCATTGACCCATCAACTCACCGCGCATGACAGGGGCTTGATCGCCTTGCGCGGTTTGACCGAGGTGGTCATTTCCTACTTTTTTCTGAATGCGCTTTTCAACATGCCGCTGGGCAATCTGAACGCGATCATGCAGGTGGTCCCGCTTACCGTGACACTTGGCTCGGCGCTCGTTTATCGCGAAGCCGTAGGCTGGCGGCGGATGCTGGCGATCGTCATCGGGTTTTGCGGAGTTCTGCTGATCATCCGCCCCGGCGCCGAAGGGTTCAACGTCTGGTCTCTTTACGCAGTTGCCGCTGTGCTCGGCGTAACGGTGCGCGACCTGATAACCCGCCGCCTGAGCGCAGGTGTGCCAGGTTTGGCCGTTACGCTCTACACCACTATCGCAGTGATGATTGCCGCAGGTCTGGCATCGCTCACCCAGCCGTGGGAGGCGATCAGCGCGCAGAACGGCGTTTTTATCACAGGCTCGGCCGTCTTCATTCTTGTGGGTTATTTCTTCAGCATACAGGTGATGCGCACGGGCGATGTCTCGTTCATCGCGCCTTTCCGATATACGGGCCTGATCGGCGCGATGTTTGTCGGGCTCGTCGTTTTTGGCGAAGTGCCGACATTGCTGACCCTTCTCGGCGCAGGGATCGTAATCGCAACAGGGATCTTTACCTTCTACCGTGAGCGCAAGCTCGCAGGCGCCTAGCCGCCGCTGAACACCTGCTGCACCGTATCTACGTCAATCGCAAACCGCGTGCGGAACATCTCGGCCTGTTTGGGGTCAATCGGTTGGACTGGCACTTTTTTAACAGGCTTCTGCCGACTGTCGTTTGAGCCGTTGTGGCTGCGCACAAACATGGGCGGGTCGTTATAGCTCACTACAGGCATGAACCGCCCGATTTTCTCATGGGCGAAATTCATGATCGTCAGGGGGGAGTTGCCGCGGATCTGCATCCCCATCGCCGCAGGATAGAGCGCGCGGTAAATATCCGTCGAGGCTATGCCATCCGGACCAAATTCGGCTACATGCCCGTTGTTCCAGTCAAAGTTCACGGCCTTATGCTGGGCCGTCAGCTTTTCCGCATCGCGAGAGGCGGCGCGCAGGCGTTCAATAAAGTCTACGGCAAAGGCGTCATCGTCATCATGGCGAAACTGCAAACACGGCGCTGAGGGGTCTTTGCGCGCTTTGTTGAAAAGCTCTTTCATCACCTCGCGCTGGGGGCGGGGAGGTTCTGCGACAATCCGCACCTGTGGGATGTCTGTCGTAATATCATTCAGCCGATCACGGTGTTCCTTGGGCAGTTGATCCCCGATCACGATAATCAACTCGAAATCCGGATCGGTCTGCGCCTTGATGCAGGGCAGGGCGACTGTCTCCATCAGGCGAAACCGCTCTTCAAGACGCGCTGAGCCATAGAGGTAGGCGATGCGGTCCTCAATCGTCTCATGCTCGACCTGAAAGCCGCCGATGGCGGGGTATGAAAACCGGCACAGTCCGATAACCTGCATGCTCGTACTCCGTGAATGGTTGTCGTAACTATGCGTGTGTGCCTCTGATCTTGGCAAGAGCCGAGCCTCCAAAGCGCGCTCCTGTTGACACCATAAACGACTCCCCGTATAGGCACCCTATCTCGCTTCGGGGCGTAATCCCTTTAGCACTTATCATACCGCATGTGGTCACGATCCAGGCCGCCTTAATTGGCCCGATCCTCTGTAGCATAGCCGCCTCGCTTACCTCGGTACGGAAGCGTTGCGGCCATATTGCTTTGGACCATTTGCCCGCACTACGCGGCCCCGCAACGGGTCGCATACGACTTCACCGCAGGGGCCTGAGGCTTTTGCAAACAAGACAGCAACACGGGGATAAAACCGGAATGCCAACGATTCAGCAGCTGATCCGCAAACCGCGCCAGCCAAAACGCAAGTACTCGAAATCCATGCACCTGCAGGAATGCCCGCAAAAGCGTGGCGTTTGTACGCGTGTTTATACAACAACACCCAAAAAACCGAACTCCGCTATGCGGAAAGTTGCGAAGGTTCGCCTGACCAACGGTTTCGAGGTTATCTCCTACATTCCAGGTGAGAGCCACAACCTTCAGGAGCACTCCGTGGTTCTGATCCGCGGCGGTCGTGTAAAAGACCTTCCAGGTGTGCGTTACCACATCCTGCGCGGTGTTCTCGATACGCAAGGCGTTAAAGACCGCAAGCAGCGCCGCTCCAAGTACGGTGCCAAGCGTCCGAAGTAAGTCCGCCTTTGGCCCTGTGCACGTCACAGGGTCGTTACAAACTGACACTATGCCCTGCCAAACAGGGCACCCCGCCAAGAGGAAGACACATCCATGTCACGCCGCCACGCCGCTGAAAAACGCGAAGTACTCCCAGACGCCAAATACGGCGATCTGATCCTGACGAAATTCATGAACAACCTGATGATCGATGGCAAAAAAGCCGTTGCAGAGCGGATTGTTTACAATGCCTTCGACCGCGTCGAGAGCAAAATCAAGCGCGCCCCAGTGGAAGTGTTCCACGAAGCGCTCGAGAACATCCAGCCCTCCGTCGAGGTGCGTTCGCGCCGCGTTGGTGGTGCCACATATCAGGTACCTGTTGAGGTCCGCCCCGAGCGTCGTCAGGCGCTGGCGATCCGCTGGTTGATCAAAGCGGCCCGTTCACGCAATGAGAACACCATGGAAGAGCGCCTTGCAGGCGAACTGCTGGACGCTGTCCAGTCCCGTGGTACAGCCGTGAAAAAGCGTGAAGACACGCACAAAATGGCCGACGCGAACAAAGCGTTCAGCCACTACCGCTGGTAATAATTCCAAGATCAGGGCCACGATCCGCGTGGCCCTTGACTACTTTTCAAAGCATATTCCTGAGGAAGCTTTAAAATGGCACGCGACTATCCCCTCGAACTGTACCGCAACTTCGGTATCATCGCGCACATCGACGCGGGTAAAACAACCTGCTCCGAGCGTATTCTGTATTACACGGGCAAATCCCACAACATCGGTGAGGTGCACGACGGTGCGGCCACGATGGACTGGATGGAGCAGGAGCAGGAGCGCGGCATTACGATCACCTCCGCTGCGACAACCACGTTCTGGGAGCGCACAGAAAACGGCGTAGAGCCTGACAGCCCCAAGCACCGCATGAACATCATCGACACTCCCGGCCACGTTGACTTCACAATCGAAGTTGAGCGTTCCTTGGCTGTTCTCGATGGCGCGGTTACCGTTCTGGATGGTAATGCCGGTGTTGAGCCACAGACCGAGACGGTATGGCGTCAGGCCGACCGCTATAAGGTTCCGCGTATCGTGTTCGTGAACAAGATGGACAAGACGGGCGCCGACTTTTTCAACTGTGTTGCACAGATTGAAGAGCGTACAGGTGCCACAGCGATCCCGATCGGCGTGCCAATCGGTGCCGAGACAGAGCTAGAGGGTATTGTTGACCTCGTCACAATGGAAGAGTGGGTCTACCTTGGTGAAGACCTCGGTGCGACATGGGAAAAGCGTCCTATCCGTGCCGATCTTCAGGACATGGCCACCGAATGGCGCGGCAAGCTCATCGAGGCTGCGGTCGAGATGGACGACGACGCCATGGAAAACTATCTGATGGACGGCGCCGAGCCTGATGTCGATACTCTGCGCAAGCTGATCCGCAAGGGCTGCTTGTCCTTGTCCTTCGTGCCTGTTCTGGGCGGCTCCGCGTTCAAGAACAAAGGCGTTCAGCCTCTGTTGAACGCTGTTGTTGACTACCTGCCGAGCCCGCTCGACGTTGTTGACTACATGGGCTTCAAGCCAGGCGACGAGACAGAAACACGTAACATCCCGCGCCGTGCGGATGATGACATGGCCTTCTCCGGCCTCGCGTTCAAAATCATGAACGATCCCTTCGTTGGCTCGCTGACGTTCACACGCATCTACTCTGGCGTACTGAACAAGGGCGACACACTGCTGAACTCTACCAAGCAGCGTAAAGAGCGTGTTGGCCGTATGATGATGATGCACTCCAACGACCGTGAGGAAATCACGGAAGCGTTCGCGGGTGACATTATTGCGCTGGCGGGTCTGAAAGACACTACAACAGGGGACACGCTTTGTGCCGTAAACGATCCTGTGGTTCTGGAAACGATGACCTTCCCCGATCCCGTGATCGAGATCGCGGTTGAGCCTAAGACGAAGGCCGACCAAGAGAAAATGGGCATCGGCCTCCAGCGTCTGGCTGCCGAGGATCCATCCTTCCGCGTGGAAACCGATCTGGAATCAGGTCAGACCATCATGAAGGGCATGGGCGAACTTCACCTCGACATCCTCGTGGACCGTCTCAAGCGTGAATTCAAAGTTGAAGCCAACATCGGCGCGCCTCAGGTTGCCTACCGCGAGACGATCTCGCGCGAAGCTGAAATCACCTACACCCACAAGAAACAGTCTGGCGGTTCCGGTCAGTTTGCCGAGGTGAAGATGATCCTGATGCCAACAGAGCCAGGCGAAGGTTACTCCTTCGAGAGCCGCATCGTCGGTGGTGCTGTTCCCAAGGAATACATCCCTGGTGTTGAAAAAGGCATCAACTCCGTTATGGACAGTGGTCCACTCGCGGGCTTCCCCGTCATCGACTTCAAGGTTGCCTTGATCGACGGTAAGTTCCACGACGTTGACTCCTCCGTTCTCGCGTTCGAAATCGCCGCCCGTATGGGTATGCGTGAAGGTATGCGTAAAGCGGGCGCCAAAATGCTCGAGCCGATCATGAAAGTCGAAGTGATCACACCAGAAGAATACACTGGTGGCATCATCGGCGATCTGACGTCCCGTCGCGGTCAGGTACAAGGTCAGGACACACGCGGTAACGCGATTGCCATCGACGCATTCGTGCCACTCGCCAACATGTTCGGCTACATCAACACGCTGCGTTCCATGTCTTCGGGCCGCGCAAACTTCACGATGCAGTTTGATCACTACGAAGGTGTTCCACAGAACATCTCCGACGAGATCCAAGCCAAATTCGCATAAGCACAATGGCCCGCAGCGATGCGGGTCATCCCTCCACAGTATTGAACATTAAGGAGCCAACACCATGGCAAAGGAAAAGTTTGAACGTAACAAGCCGCACGTCAACATCGGCACG
>OJDV01000295.1_pt1 | contig 18369 bp, 17 predicted proteins | sample 1592911 | NCBI WGS metagenome assembly OJDV01 (sample SAMN05416860, study PRJEB24817) | seawater metagenome | isolation source: Sea water | place: Canada:Atlantic | collected 2013-11 | reverse complement strand
GATAACTCATAATCGAACACTTGTAATGCTTCAACCCGTTGGTCGCACTTGCAGTCCGAGCTTCAAATAAATTCTAGAAACAGGCTTTAGTTGTTCTCAATTTCATCATTTTAACCAGAAACTGAGTTAAAAAGTCACTTAGCGGTTTTGTTAGTTAGAATCTGCCTGTTCAACTCCAAAGCGAGAAAGTGTTAATTTCACTTTCAAAACAGCAGCATGACCATTTTTATATTTTTTGTTATCATCGCGCTGGTCTTAGTGTACATGGTTTCTTCCACAAGATGGAAGCTAAGTAAAGACCGCATCTCTAGTTTGGACTTGGCAAATTTTGACGTGTATGAAAAGAAATCAGTCTCCGCTTCGGCAAAATTGAAGATGGGCGAAACCGTAGGTATTCCAATAAGTAGCACCGTATTGGTCAATGATCAAGAAATACATCTCATTCCGAATAAGTTCAATCTACTATTGTTCATGACGGATTTTCCTTTTTCGTTCTACAAAAAAGACAACAAAAAATTCAAAATACGTCGCTCTGAATACACCGAAGTTGCGTTTACCTCCCGTAAAAAGGATGCTTCTGTTTTTGGTAAAGAGTTCGACGTAACCATTAGAGTTTACAATGAGGATGAAAAGAAGGAAATGCTACGGAAATTAAAAAAATGGCAATAGCATGCATCTCAAAGAACATTAAAATATGACCAAACAAGATACTTCATTTGACAAACAACACTTAATCATTAAGAGTGGAAAATGGAGTGTTGAATTGGATTACGAAGATTGGTATTCTGACATAAAAGAAATAAAACCAACCCCATCTGATTGTGTAATTGAATTATCCGAAAATGCGAATAGGGGTTCCGTTTTAAGATTTACAATTTCCGATGGACATTCCCAAAAACCATGTTTCATAAAAGGCATTGAAGGAGGAACTTATTTGCATCAAGCAGATGACAAAGACAATTGCCAATCTGTGAAAATTGATGGTAATAATCTAGTCTTGTGTTTTGGATTTAACTTTACATCTCTCAGCCTAACTAAATTGGTACTTAACTGGAACTTAAAACCAGACATTGGTGGAGTTTTTGAATTCTACGAATTGGATAATGACTATCTGTTAAGAGGAGAAGTAGAAATTCATAGAATAAGTAAAAATGGTCAAACTAAATGGAGCTATGGTGGACGGGATATCTGGGTGAATATAGAAGGAAAACCAGAGGTTCAAATTGAAGAGAATGCAATTCGACTTTTGGACTTTAATTCGGATGAATATGTCATTGACTTTAATGGAAAAACAATTAAGAATTAAATGGAAACGGTTGCTGCAGTAATGTATAGCCATTGTGAGTAAGGTCGCTTGGTTGGCTTCTACTCTTTTTAAAACCCACAAAATTAGATTGCGAGTTTGTATAGAAAGAGAAAATAACAAAGCTGCCTCACGGCTTTGTATATTAAGAGATTGCTTCTATCCTCACAAGAAATTCTTAATTTTATAACCCCCGCAACAAATCATAAAGGGGCGTTAGAAACAATTGTTAAACCCGTGATAATTAATGAGAATTTTGAAGCTTAAAAATAATTTTAATTGGAAATACATAACAGGAGAGATTCTATTAATTTTTATTGGAATTAGTCTTGCCATAGGATTTAACAATTGGAATACTTCGCTTAAGTCTACACGACAGATTGATATCTCTATTACACATATTAAGGAAGAAATAGAAAATAACCTCAAAGAGTTGAAGGAAGCTCGAAAAGTCAATCAGAAGATCTTGCAGGCTTTTTCTGAACACAAAAAAATATACGATGGTAAAACAACAGACTTAATTACATCGCCTGAACATTTTGCTATACTTCAAACTAAGTACCCTGGATTTTTTAGGGCTTCCGATACTTTAAAGCTGGATTCTAATTTATTTCATTATTCCGGTAGTACTAGCGTTAATCTTGAACTATTTGAACTTACTGAAATAGCATGGGAAACTACACGCTTAGTCAGCATTACAAATGAATTCAAATATGAGTGCTTGTATGAATTAGAAAGCATGTACAGTCTTCAACGGAGGGTTCAAAACGAAATTGATAAAGCTGCCTTCGCATTACAAAAGGGAAATATTAAAGAATTGATGAGCATTTTGGGATTTTTGGTGCAACTTGATCATCAATTGGAATTAAATTACGCTACCATACTTAAAGACATTGAAAACTGTCGCTAACAACACATAAACTACATTGAAACTCTGTTTAGCCAAAACGTAAGCCAGTTAATATAGGACCAAACGAAATACTTCATTTGACAAACAAAACGTAATTAGTAAAAGTGGAAAATGCACAGTGTTAGCGTATTTAATAAATCCGTTATCAATTTGTAGCACAACTAACCAAGCAAATTGTTAAAAACTATTCTATTTGAATCTGTTCATCAATCTGAAATAGATGAAATGATGAACGAAATTGCTTTGGAATTTGATGCGTCAATATTTCATAAACCCACAAATGAGATACCTTCAACACACGCTAAATATTGGGTAGTATTAAATAACAATAAAGTGATTGGCACTGTCGGGCTAATTTGTATCAACAACAAATTTGGCATCTTAAAAAGAATGATGCTAAAAAAAAATCGTGGAAAAGAGCTTGGGATATCAAAATTATTTCTAGAAAAGGTCGTCAACTAGTATAAATAATATCAATTGAATTTAATGATATTACCTTTTTGAGCTAATTATTTATTCAAAAACGGCATCACTAAAATGAGACAAGATTTAAATTCGCTATGTTAATTTAAGAGCGTTTTGTTAGAAATTATATAATTTTACTTCTAACAAGAATTGTGAAAGTATTAGACAAACAATTCCTCTGTTAACTTTTTTGGAATTCAAAAACAAGAAATGAAAACCTTAGTTTTAGATAAAGCTGTAAATAATATGCGAGAAATGGCTGCGCACTTCAACGCAGAGCTAGATGAGGGTAACGATGCTGCAACGATTACCATGGATAACCACAAAGCAAAAGGGTTTATCAGTTCATATCGTATCTTCCGAGGGTTGACAGTTTGGGTTTATAATATTACTTTTTTATCAGAATTTAAGGTTGACTTGGGAATACCCGAGAAAAGGCCCTATTATTTTTCCTATAATGTAAAAGGGCATTACCTTCATCGGTTTGGTGAGCAGGAAAAATTCACCAAGATACTTCAGAACCAGAACATGATCGTAAGAAGAAGTCCAGATACTTCTGTACAAATTGTTTTTCCTGCAAATGTTGAGCTAAAAATAGCGGTGATTATATTGGACATAAGTTTATTCGAAAATCTTGATATACGGAATGCAAAAAGGCTATTTAAAAAAATTGAAAAGGTATTCTCAGAAATTCCTTCACATTGCGATTATAGACATCTTGGAGGGATTGATACCGAAACAGAAAAGTTCGCTTCAATTCTATGTGAGAACAATGATGTTGACTTAGTAGGAGGGCTTCTTGCTGAAGGTGCTGTTTTTAATATGTTGGCTTCACAGATTCATGCGTATAGAATTGATATCGCAGAATCTGGCCCTAAATCCAACCTAAGTAAGGCTGAGCTATCTAAAATAACGACTTTAGGATCCTACGTAGTCAAAAATTTCGAAACCAATATCACGATTCTTAAATTGAGTAAAGAGTTTGGAATAAGCCCAAAAAAATTGCAAATGGGGGTAAAATATCTTTATGGAAGCTCTGTAGGGCGCTATATTTCAAACCTTCGAATGGGTCACGCTAAACATTTGTTCATTACAACTGATTTGAATGTATCAGAAGTCTGCCATTTGGTGGGAATAACTAGTAGTAGTTACTTCTCTAAAGTATTTAAAAATAGGTTTGGTACATTACCTCGACACTTTAAAAACTAGTCGTTACATTGAAATGCTAAGAGCTTATATTTTGAAATAATTTAACCGCTCTACTTATTTAAGACGAAGTAGAATCTTATTTTAGACCATCCATTTTTTTACTTATTACATCGATTTACGGTAAATAACCAATGAATATAGCGATTCTACCATTTTGAGCTAATTGTTTATTCAAAAATGGCATTAGTAAATAGAGACATCATTTATATTCGTAATGCTGAATAAGTAATGACTGGAAATCTTTCTAAAAGGACTCGTGAAAGTGCCAAACAAAGGATACCCTTATTTTATTATTTTTTGGAATTGGAAATAAATTAAATTGCCATTTTTTGAAATTCTAGAAGTAAAATGGTCTCGTTAAGAAGAAGAAATGAATTGTATAAAATGAGAACGTTATCCAGATTACTACCTTTTTTTAAAAGTTGAATAATATCTTCAATGTTAAGTTTAGATAAATCAATATAAATTGAAAAAAATGGAAATTATTAAACGGTTTCTTTTGCTATTATTAGTGGTTGCTAATTATCATGTTGCTGCACAAAACACCCTTCCAAATAACGTAAATGAAAGTTCCATTCCTAAAGTGGTGGCTCTTAGCTTTAATTGGCAATATCCAAATATACTAGAGCATTCTTGGCATGCAACACACATAAGTTATTGGTACAATGATTTCGGTGATGGATGGTATAATGACTGGTACGGTTCGCGAACAGAAGCCACTTACAGTTACCAACAAGCGAATTACTATGAAGTAATTTTTACAAAAAACCCGGGAGAGGTCAGCAGGGCTATTTACAACCAATATGGTTACTGGTATGAAACAAGAACCCTACTAAAAGCATTGCCTCCAATGATTGTGGAATTGCTCAATAAAACAAAATATGCCACTTGGAAATGTTCTATAAACAAGGAAAGAATTGAGGCTACAGGATGGCCTGGAACAGTTTATCGTTTCAAAGTAACCAAAGGTATTCAATCATTTATTATTCGTTTAGACTCAAAGGGGAGTCTTACTCAAGAACGAAAATTAGAATCCAAAAAATAGAACTATACATTTAATGCAATAGCTATAAGGTTGAGGTAAAGATACGAACTGAACCATTTCAACTGCCCTATAATAGTTGTTCCAGAAGCTCAAATCTGATAGTATTAGTAGTTTTAAAAAGGCGTAGTGAACCACTGCTCATTTTTGTACTGCTCTTGCTTTGAGGCTGCTTCTCTGCTTTTCACCAAAATGTAATCCTTGTCGAACAGTCTGGATCGATATCCCATCAGGTGCATGACGTCTTTGGCCATAAATTTTGCAATCTTTTTATCTAATAGCAATGCATCCCTTTTAGAGCTTGCCCATTTAACCCCCGGCAGCAGTGGCAGTAAACGGTCAAATTTCCAATTTCTAAATAACTCTGACAGCTTTAACGCAAATCTAGGAATGGGGCGAATCGCAAAAAAACCATCATCGCCTTGGTTTTGGTACAAGGGCATAAAAACTCGTGAATCGTGGTCTGCAATTACCTCTTTCCCATTGCTAGTTGCTAATCGTTCCCCTTTTCTAATCAACTTAAAGTTCTCGTAGCCGGGTTCCATTTTAAAGGGATCGCCAGCTTTTATGGCAAAGCGATAATAGATCTCGTAAATGCCCAAGGTCTTTGCTCCAGCTTTCTTGAGTTTCTCAAAATGCGCATAATAATTCACATCGCTTACGCTAATAATTCCTACATAAACCAATGATAAATAGATAAAAGCAATATGATTTTCTATGGCAGCTGGGTCGTCATGCTGCCCGCCTTCAAATCCAAAAGAAACAAAACCAAGTTCGTTGATGTAACTCAATAAAGGCCCTGTCAAATACTCCTCTATTCCTAAAATGGAAGCACAAGGAAACTGCTGCGTGAACTTCCTGTTCAATAAGCTATCATTTACCGTTAAAAAAGGTGCCGTTTGGCTTGAAGTTGTGTGCAGGTCCATAAAGTAAAAAGGTCCCTCATCGGCGCTTAAAATAAGGTCTAGCTCTCTTTGAATTTCTATTTGCTGAGCAGAGTCTTCATCTTCTAACGGCAATTCATTCTTTGCCATTTTTTTCAATCTAGAAGCTGTCCAAAGGCGGTTTAAATCTTTCTTGTCATATCGTTTGCCCCGTTCCAGCGCCCAAAGGTTTCCGGCAATCGCATATATGTTGCCCTTTATCTTGGTCTCAGTTTCTCGAAGTTCTGCCAAAACTTGCAGCAGCGCAAACACTCCCGAAGGTTCGTTGCCATGAATTCCTGCCAAGAAAATGATGCTTGCCCCCTTGTCGGCTCCCTTTATTCTGCCAATGTATCGATCCACCTCAACAGTTTGATTTGTGGCCTTATTATGCACTTTAATCATGCTCAAAAGGAATAAGATCTGGAATGGTTATTATTCCGATTAAATGATCGTCGCTTATAACTGGCAAGCAACCCACTTCGTGTTTTTTCATCAGTACTATAGCGGCTTTAATTTCCATCGTTGGGCTAGCAAACAATATGTTTTTTTCCATGATGTCTTTGACTGTGTAATCTTCTTTCGATTGATTTTGGGCATTGAAGCGTTTCATGTGCGTCCAGGTTAAAATACCAGCAATCTCTCTTTTTTCATTCTCCACAGGAATGTGGTGAATTCCCTTCCACTCCATTACTTTAACGGCCAACTCTGCTGGGTCATTTTCATTTACCGTAAACAGTTGACGTGACATGATGTGATGTACAAATTTGGCATGTTTATTCACATTGGATTTCACCACTATATCTTCCCAATTGTGCACCGGTTTGTTCTCATTTTGATTCTCATACATGGTCTTGGTTAAAATCAATAAGGAATCGTCTGGCTTCAACTCGTCTTTTAATCTGCGGTAATTATCTACCGTCCATTGAGAACCGGTTTGCCCTTTGGTTCTTTTCTCAATAATGTTTAGCAGTCTGCTTATATCCGCTTGATCTATTTTGCATTTTTTTAGTCCTTCTTCAGCTATCGGTAACAGCTCTTGCAATACCAAATCCTTCACCGCAATTCGTTTTCCAAACCATCTCAACACAGACTCTTTACCGGTTCTAGCACTTTTAATAAAGTTTGCTTTCACTTCTCTAAAGTCCATTACAGCAGGCAAATCATCACAGTTTGACGGTCGTCCCATCATCAAACCTATCCAAAAAGCAAAGTTGGCTAGCTCATCAATTTGGGTTGGGCCTGAGGGAATGTATCGATTCTCAATTCGTAAATGGGGCTTGCCTCCACCTACTCCATAACAAGGTCGATTCCAACGGTAAATGGTGCTATTATTTGTTGTTAGCGCTTCTAGTTTTGGAATGTTCCCTTTTTGCAGTTCATCTATTGAGTTTTTTTGAATGGCCTTTCCTAAAATTACTTTATAATTGGCAATGTCATTTTTAAAAATGTCAACCACAGAACCTGTAAGCCATTCCGTTCCAAATGTCACTCTCGGCCGTTGATCTTTCAAGGAATGAGAGGATGAGCGCAAATCGATGCTTTGCTGGAACAAGGCGATTCTTGTCTCACACCATAGTTCCCTTCCTAATAAAAGCGGCGAATTGGTACAAATGCCCAATACAGGGCCGGATATGGCTTGAGCCCAATTGTGACTCGCTACAAAATCGTGCGAAGGGATTTGCAAATGAATTTGAAAACTAGTATTGCAAGCTTCAAAAAGCACCGAATCGTGTTTTATACTCAACTCATCTACTCCTCGAATTTTCAATTCAAAATCGCTTCCTCTTAAAGAGCGCATCATGTTATTTAGCGCCCAGTATCTAGGATTTGGGGTCATGTAATTAAACGCCAATTCGTGTTTAGTAATGGTGGGTAATATGCCTGTCAATAAAAGCTTAACATCTTCTAATTTTGCTACTTCCCCAGCTTTTGATAAGAGTGTTGACAGTTGGTTTTCTACTTGAGTAAAACAATCTCCGGTTAATTCAAATGGGTCCAGATTTATTTCCAAATTGTACTTGGCCAACTCAGTTGTAAAGTGAGGATCATTAATTTTCTTTAATATCAACTCTGCTTTATCCGAAGGCCTAAAATTCTGGTTCATCAGGCAAAACTCTTGCTCAGAACCGATTCTTCTAATATCATCCTCCATCATATTATGATCGAGCATGTACTGCAAAGCTTCTATATCATCAAGCAAATGTTTGATGAAGCTATTGTGCTCCGATTTGTTTGAGGTTGGATTAACGCTGTGATCTCCCATGATAGTTAATAATTAGATAAAGGAATTCTGAATTCGCTCTATCCAATATTAAAAATTTTGAGACTAGCTTAAAATGACATTCGTCATGTTTCTTAGATGCGGTTTTTAGAAAGAAGACCTAGGCTGAATATTCAATGAGATTCAGTAGAGCACCCTTGATAGCTTAGTTGAAGTTTACTTCACCAAAGCACCCATTACTGCCAATAGCTGATATTCTGCATTCTTAGCATCGTACTTGGCTTTACTTACCGCTTGTTCAGCGTTTAATAAGTTCAATTGCGCTTGTCGAAATTCTACTGAACTAATCTGTCCTAGTTTGAATGATTCTTCGCTTCGTTTGAAATTATCTTCAGCTGTAGCAACATTGTCTTTTTGGGCTTTCAAAACAAACAACAAATTGCGATAGGTTGCAAAAGCATTCATTCCTTGAGATTTTATATTTTGCTCCAAAGATTGTTGTTCAATTTGACTGTTTTTCAAACCCAACTTTGCATTTTTTACTTGGGTGTTTGTACTGCCGTTAAACAAGTTCCAACTCAAGGAGAAACCAGCCTGTGGCCCGTAATTTTGAGACCCAATTAAAAAAGCTCCGTTAGGGTCTTCCTGACCACGATAATTATAACCAGCGTTTGCTCCTACAGTTGGCATCCAATTCGATTTTGAAGAACCAATCGCATATTCACTTAAATTCTTATTGTTTTCAGCCAAGCGCAGTTGTATGTTGTTTTGTTCTGCTGCCATTAACACTTCCAACTCAACAAACAATTCATACGTTCCAACAACGGTATCCAGCTGGATGTCCTGCTCAATTTTTTGGCCCATAATAAAATTCAAGTTGCGTTTTAAGTTTTCCAACTCTTGAATTCCAGTCATTAAAGCAATGCTATCTGAATTTAAATCAACTTTTGCATTTAACACATCCAATTGTTTTGCCTGCCCATAATCATACGCATATTCAGCTCTTTTCTTTCGCTCTTTAGAAATATCTAGCGCATTTTTCTGTGCGATAACACTTTCTTCTAACCGAGCCACTTCGTGATAAATTCGGCTCAATTCTAACACCGTATTTTGAATGGTCAACTGCAATTGCAATTCACTTAACTGATGACTTCCTTTGGCTTGTAGGTATCTGAACTTTCTTCCTTGACCATCAAACAAGGTATAATTTACCGTTGCACTTGCATTGTAATTGTAAGAGTTGTTCGGGTCGAAAGTTCTGGTTTCTGTTATCAATTCATTCTCTCCTGTATTGTACGTCCAATTGTATCCTCCGTTGGCGGTTACGGTTGGTAAAAATCCATTGTTGGCTTTACTCGCCGAATTCTCAGCAATTTCTTCATTTACTTGAGCCATCAAAATATCATAATTGTTCTCCAAGGTCAACGCTAAAGCCTGCTCGAAGGACAATTTATTTTGTGCTTTCAAATTCCCGAAAAGGAACAAAAACACGAGTGTAGTTAATATGCTATATTTCATCTGCTTCTGCTTCTGAGGTTATTTCTTTAATTGCTCGCTCTACTGACTCTTTACTTGGTTTCTCCCCTTCCCACAACCACATCAAATAAACCTTGGCGGTATTGCTTACAGAAAGTAACATCGGCAACATTACTAAGGTCAACGCTGTGGCAATTCCAATTCCGTAGGCGATAGAAATTGCCATAGGGATCAAAAATTGCGCTTGTCTGCTTGTTTCGAAGATTAAAGGCGATAATCCAGCTATTGTAGTAATTGAGGTCAAGAAAATGGCTCTAAACCTCGAAGTTCCTGCTTTTAGTATTGCAGCATCGTAATCTAAGCCTTCTTTAAGGTAGCCGTTAAACTTTGCTATAAACACCAATCCATCGTTGACTACAATACCAATTAGGGCAATAATGCCTAGCATGGATAATATATTTACTGGAAAATCATGGATGTAATGTCCCCAACCTACACCAATAAATGCAAAAGGAACCATAACAATTAACAACAACGGCTGACTGTATGAACGGAAGGTAAAAGCAATTACAATGTAAATCAACAACAGTATAATTGGCAATACACTTTTCGCCGAATCTTGAACTTTTGCTGCTTCTCTATTTTGACCTTCATACAAGGCTGAAATACTTGGATATTTTGCAATTAACACTGGCATTACTTCCGTCTTAATTTCTTCAACAATATCAGACGCACTCTCCTTTGGGTTCTTTAAATCAGCTTCAATCTTAATTTCTCGCTTTCCGTCTAAATGATTGATAGAAATATCGCCTCTTTCAATGCTGTAATCTGCCAATTCCTTTAGTGGAATTCTATTCCCTTGAGGCGTTACAATTCTCATTTCTTCTAAATCCTTAATGGAAGATCGGCCTGCTCTATCGTAACGCACCCATACAATAATCTCATCCTCTCCCCTTTGGAAACGCTGAACTTGTAACCCGTTAAAGCCATTTCTTACCTGAGACATTAAACCGTTTAAAGTAAGCCCGAGACTATAGGCCGCATCGTTCATGTTTAAGGTTATTTCCTTAATCCCTTGCGGATCATTGTCCAATATATCCCTTAACAATACATTCTCTGATAAAATGACCTTTAATTCATCTTTAGCAGCTTTTAACTCATCGATATTGTAACCCAACAAGGAAACAGAAACCGGCTTTCCTCCAAAATTTGAATTCCCATCAATCACCAAGCTTTCTGCAGAAGGAAACTTGCCAACTTTTTCGAAAACTGCTCCTGCAATTTCAGATGCCGATACTTCTCTAAATTCGCCTGGTAACAGGTTTAAGGTTAATGATGCATTTGCTGTTCCGGGACCAACGGTTTTTATAATGTTCTCGATTACTTGATCCCCCCCTGCTTGCATTTCGCTATACTCTTTGTTCACTGCCCAAGCTGCTGCTTCCACAACAGAGATTAAAGAATCTGTCTCATCAGGGTTTACTCCTTGAGGCATGGTCAACTTAACAGAAACCCGATCACTCGCAATGCTTGGAAAAAATGTTCCTTTAATCACACCTCCTTGCATTGCTCCGACTGTAATCATGAGCAATGAAATTAAAATGGCAAAAGAAATAGGCTTGTACTTTAACGCCCAAGTCAATGATGGAGTATAGATGTTATCCCTCATATAATTCATCATTTTATCTCCCCACTGATTAAAGCGATAGGTTTTTTGACCTGCGGTAAGCACTTTTGAATGAGCAATATGGGCGGGAAGAATAACAAAGGCTTCCAATAGGGAGAATGCAAGCGTTAGAATAACTACAATACTTACTTCCATAAAAAACTCGCCTACTCTTCCGTCTAAAAAGAAGAAGGTGCTAAAAGCAATTACTGTTGTTATAATAGCTGAAGTAATGGCAGGAACAACTTCCATGGTTCCATCAATAGCTGCTTGAATTCTAGTTTTTCCTTTTTCATAATGATGGAAAATGTTTTCTGCAATGACAATTCCGTCATCTACTAAAATTCCAATAACGATAATCATTCCAAACAGAGAAAGCACGTTAATGGTTACATCTAAATAATTCACCACCATAAACATTCCTAAAAAGGAAATGGGCAAACCAAAAGCCACCCAAGCGGCTAACCTTGGACGTAAAAACAAGGATAAAAAAAACAACACCAAAACAACACCCTGAACTCCATTCTTAAGCAACAACTCAGTCCGTTGAATGATGGTAATACTTCTGTTACTCGTAACCGATAAGGTCACATTCTGGTTTTTTACATTAAACTCTTCAATAAACTTTAAAGTGCTATTTGAAGCTTCAACTAAATCCTCTTGATTGGTGGTACTAACATCAATATTTATGGAAGGGTTTCCATTAAAATAAGAACGGTTTGGCGTTTCAGACCAGGTATCAGAAATTTCTGCAACATCCATTAATTTCACTTGAGATCCGTTAGGAAATGCTTTCACAACAATGTTCTCAAGCTCTTTTGCATAGTACGATTTATTTCGTAGACGAATTAAATACTCCTCTTGCTTCGTTTTAACTGAGCCACCAGTAATTAATAAGTTTGCCGAAGAAACCGCCTGAGCGACGTCTTTAAATCCAATATCGTAACGGCGTAATACATCCTCTTTAACGGCAATCAGAATTTCTTCATCAGGAAATCCACTAACATCAACTTGAGAAATACCTGGAATTGTTCTCAACTCTGTTTCTACTTGACGGGCAATGGCTTTTAAAGCTGACAATTTCATTGATTTACCTGCAACGACCATTGAAACAGCTTTGTTAATCGTTTCTTGCTTGGCTACCACAGGTGGTTCCATTTCAGCTGGGAAAGAAGGAACTTTATCTACTGCATTTTTTACATCCGCCAACAACACATCAATGTCGTATCCTTTTTCAGACTCAACAACGATGCTTCCAGAATTCTCTTTTGAGGAAGAAGTAAAACGATCAATTCCCATTAAACCCCGAAGATTATTTTCAATTTTTAGCACTACACCTTCTTCAATTTCTTGAGGAGATGCTCCCGGATAAACAACCGTTATGTTGATCATCTTAGAATCCTGAAGCGGAAAAAAACTGGAAGGCATATTGGTCATTCCAACATATCCCAGAATAAAGAATGCCAGTATAATAACATTTCCAGCAACGGGATATTTAATAAAGTGAGTGATTAATCTTTTCATCTTAGTTCTTCCCTTTGTAAACGATTACTTTCATTCCGTCAAATGCTGCTGGAGGAACTTTTGTTAAGACTTGCTGTCCATTCGTTAATCCAGTTATTACAGCCGTAGTTTGGCTAAAGTACTCTGTAGTTATTGATTTTAAAACCAACATACTATCCTCAACTATATAAACTTGATTATTATCTACTAATGAGGCTCTCGAGATTTCAAAAGCGTCGACAATTTCTTTAGCTTTTACTTTAGCTTTAAGAAACATGCCTTCTTTTAAATCATTCCCACTTACGGATACAAAAAATGTGCTCATCTGACTGCTTTTGTCAATAGCCTTGACCAAACGAGATATTTCTCCTATCCATTTTTTAGAAGACAAACCATCCATAGTCAACTCTACTTTTTGACCAACTTTTAATCGCTCAGCAGTAATTGCATCTACCGAAGTCTCTAGTTCATAAACTTTCGGTTGAATAAATACACCCAATGCTTGGCCTGGTCTCACTACCGTTCCTGGATCTACGTTAGCAGTTATGAGTGCACCATCATAAGGTGCAACCAAATTGTATTTCCTGTTAATAATTTCTAAATTTTTGAGGCTATGAAAACCGCTATAAATTCCACGTCCAACCAAAAATGATTTTAACTTTTCGGCCTTCACTTCGGGTAAATTTACAGTTGACTTTTCTACTGAAAAGTTCTTCATGTATTCATTCCATTTTGGAAACTCATCTGCGTAATCAGCTTTTAAATCAGGCATTACCGACATCAGTGTACTTTGAAATGACGAACGTTGAGAAAATAACTGCGCTTGCTGATCATTGGAACGGATGCGAATTAGAACATCACCTCTTTTAAAAGAATTACCGGCTTTAAATCGGCCATTATCAGCTTCCATTAATCCTTGAACTTCACTGTATAATTCTATCCGCTTTAAGGCTTCTAATGCACCTGTAGATTGCACAAACACCGGAATAGAATCATTTTCAACTGTAGTAATAAAAACAGTGGTTATATTTTCCTTAAATTCTTTAGCAGCTCTTTCTTTGGGAGCAGCCATAAAATCTTTTGTGACTTTTCCTATGGCTAAAATAGCTACTGCTAATGCAATTATTATTACTTGTCTTTTCTTCATTTTTTTACTTCTAATCGTTCAATTTCATGTGTTGCGTTTATTTGTATTTTTTCCAATACTCGAGTCGCAATTTGCATTTCTTCTTCTTCAACTCCCTGCTGTAAAACGGCAAAAAGGTTTTTCATAATTGGTTTTGTTTCTTCTAACACCATTTTTCCTTCAGACGTCAGTTCAACCTCATTTACTCGATTGTCTGCTGAAGATACATTTCGCTCTATGTAGCCCTTCTTTTCTATAGATTGAATTAATCGAGTTAAGGAACCCTTATTTCGTTCTGTAAGTATGGCCAAAAACGATTGATTTTTAGCACCTTCTTCCAAACAGAGCAATACAATAAATTGTTCTTTAGTAAGCGGCACATCATGAGCAGCTAGATGAGATTTAATCATCATGCTGATAAATTTTGTTGTTTTAGCAACTCTAGGTGCCATTGCTCCTTCTACAAAAGGTGGTAAATCTGAATTCACCATGCGAAAGTACAAATTAGTTGCACATGCAACTAATTGGAGCGAAACAAAAATTGTTAAAATATATTTTATAAATAATAGAACTATTCCATAGCTATTTGTTTCAGTAATGAGGAACTTCACAAACTACAATATCACTAACTTATGGCAATTCTTATTTTAATACTCGTTCTCTGGTACGGAGGTCTTTTCTTTCAAACCTTTTTCTTGCACCGTTATGCTGCGCATCAGACGTTTACCATGTCAAAAGGCATGGAAAAAATTACTTATGTCTTAACTTGGATTTTCCAAGGGAGCAGCTATTTAAGTGCTTACGGCTATGGAATAATGCATCGAATGCATCACGCTTATGCCGATACACCAAAGGATGTGCATTCTCCAAAATACGATAAATCGCTTTTTAAAATGATGTGGAGAACAAAAAACACGTATCAAGATATTAATAAAATAAAAGTCCAGGTGGAAGATAAATTCTTAATTAATGTTCCTCAATGGAAAAGCTTCGATGCTTTTGCAAGTTCTAAGGGTTCCAGAGTATTATGGGGAGCTGGATATGTTGTTTTCTTTTACTTTTTTGCGACTGCTTGGTGGCAGTGGTTATTACTTCCCGTGGCTTTCTTAATGGCCCCAATTCACGGTGCCATCATCAACTGGTTTGCACATATTTATGGCTATGTAAATTTTGAAGTAAAAGACACTTCAAAAAACTTTCTTCCATTCGATTTTTTAATGATGGGCGAATCGTACCACAACAATCATCACAAACGCAGCAGTAACCCTAATTTTGGAGGTGTTCGTTGGCACGAATTTGATCCAACTTTCTTTATTATGAGAATTTTGAATAGATTAAATATTATTCAATTGAAAAAGGTGAAGGGATAGGATTTATTCCTCAACACAAATATCTATACTCAAAAGCATTTTAGCTAAGTTCTGATAATGTACTTTTAGATTAAGGTATTCACTATTCTCCGGATATCTATTGCTGCGAAGTACATATAAGTTTTGTTGAATGGAATAATAGGTAGATATAGGTCGAATCTTGTTGCCAACGACAAATAGCCTTTCCCGCGCTTTATTTTTTACGTGATAAACCGGAAGTGCATAGCTCCCCCTTTTCTTAGCATATTGAATGGTCATAATTTCCTAAAGAGAAGTCATTAATATGGCCAATTCGGTAATTCTAGTTGAGTAACCAAACTCATTGTCATACCATCCTACAACTTTTACCAAATTCCCATTAGCAGATGTTAATTGAGAATCAACAATGCACGAATGCGAATTCCCGACAATATCAATTGATACCAATGGGTCTGTAGAGTATTGCAATATTCCTTTTAATTGTTTATCAGCTAACACTTTAAAAGCTTCATTTACCTGCTCCTTGGTAACTTCTTTGTTTAATACTGCAGTAAAATCAGTTAATGACCCATCAGGAATTGGAACCCTTAGTGCAATTCCATCCAGCTTTCCTAACATAGAAGGTAAAACTTTGCCAACCGCTGAGGCAGCGCCGGTTGTAGTTGGAATAATTGACATCGCGGCTGCCCTTGACCTGCGTAAATCTTTATGTGGGGCATCTTGCAGGTTCTGATCTGCAGTATATGCATGAATGGTAGATATATACCCCTTCTCTATTCCAAAGTTTTCATCTAAAACCTTTACCAAAGGAGCTAAGCAATTCGTTGTGCAAGAAGCATTTGAAACGATCAAATCATCCTTGGTTAGCGACTCTTCATTTACTCCTAAAACGATCGTTTTGATATCATCCTTTGCCGGAGCAGAAAGTAGAACCTTCCCCGCTCCTGCCGATACATGTTGTGATGCTAGACTCTTTGTTAAAAACCTGCCAGTGCATTCAATAACCAAGTCTATTCCTAATTTGCCCCAGGGTAATTTTGAAGGACTTGGTTCGCTAAATACTTTTACTTCTTTTGCATTAACTAGTAATGAATTATTTTCTGTTCGAACTTCATGTTTAAATTTCCCATGAACTGAGTCAAACTTTAAGAGATGAGCCAATGTTGCTAAATCAGTAAGATCATTAATAGCCACTACTTCAACTTCATTATTTCCAATTAACTCTCTAAATGTCAACCTGCCAATTCGACCAAATCCATTTATAGCTATTCTTATTTTCTGTTTCATCATTCCACCTTTAAGTTTGCAATTATAATTTTAACAGACACCATATTGAGTAAAAATTACATTATTCGACAATTATCTACGAATAATTCAATATAACTGAATATATCTATCAATATTTCAAGAATAACTTCATAAATAATCCAATTCTTTAGGATAATTCAAAGAACTGAACATTACAATTAAATTTGAAGCCTGAAGTCAACAAAAGTTTTAGTTTCGCTTAATATCCATTTGTTATGAAAAGAAGTAAGATAATTGGAACTGGTAGTTACATTCCTACCATAGTTCAACCAAACGAGAATTTTAGCTCTCAACGTTATTATACGGAGGAACAAGAGTTAATTGACAAACCAACATCTGAGATAACGGACAAGTTCCGTGAAATTACCGGCATTAGGGAAAGAAGATATGCCCCAGAAAAATTAAACACTTCTGACATGGGTTTTTTCGCTGCAAAAGAAGCTATTGAGCAATCAGGTATTGATCCGGAGTCAATTGATCAGATTATTTTTGCGCATAATTTTGGTGACGTCAAAAAACACACCATGCAGACAGACGTTTTACCTGCACTTGCCTCAAGAGTGAAACATCTTTTAAAAATAAAAAATCCAAAGTGCATTGCTTATGACTTGCTATTTGGCTGTCCTGGATGGGTTCAAGGTTTAATACAGGTAGATTCCTACTTTAAAGCAAAAACAGCCAAAACCGCTTTGGTCATTAGTGGCGAAACTCTATCGAGGGTTGTAGATCCTTTTGACAGAGATAGTATGATTTTTTCTGATGGAGCTGGTGCAGCAGTTCTACGTTACGAAGAAGGGAAAAGTGGAATTTTAGCCACGAATGCCTGTTCTCATACTTTGGACGAGGCATATTATTTGTACTTGGGTAAGTCAAACTTTCCCGAATCTGATCCAAGAATACGCTACATTAAAATGAATGGACGAAAAGTTTATGAATATGCTCTAACTTATGTGCCACAAGCGATGAAAGAATGTTTAGATCTTGCAAACGTAGGTATCGAAGAGGTGAAAAAAGTTTTTATCCACCAAGCCAATGAGAAATTAGATGAGGGTGTTATAAAGCGGTTTTTTAGACTATACAACATCAAAGAAATTCCTGATAAAATAATGCCTATGAGTGTACATGAATTAGGAAATAGCTCTGTCGCAACTGTACCTACTCTGCTAGATCGAGTTCTAAAAGGAAAACTTAGTGAGCACCAATTGGAGCAAGGGGATGTTATTCTTTTAGCATCTGTAGGAGCAGGAATGAATATAAATGCGGTTTGTTATAGAGTTTAGGTCTCAAAAATAGATTTAAAGAGACGTTCTTTATCGTTGATAGATTCTTCTAAACTTATCATAGACTCAGTTCTTATTACCCCCTGGATACTGTTGATTTTGTAAATAATGTTTTTTGCCTGCTTGGTATCCCTGCATCTTATTTTACACAAAATCCCGTATTGTCCAGATATTACTGACGCAACTGTTATCTCAGGAATTTTTGTCATTTTTTCAATAATCTTTTCAGATTCTATGGTCCTTCCCAAAATAACACCTACGTATGCTGTAAATGTGTAACCAACAACTTCATAATTAACCCGTAAAGTTGCCCCGGTAATAATTCTTCTCTTTTCTAGTTTTTTTACTCTTCCATGAATCGTTCCAGCAGAAACATTCACTTTTTTGGCAATTTCCGTATAAGGCATTCTAGCGTTCTCAATAAGACAAGCTAAAATTAGTTTGTCCGTTTTATCAATATTTCTAATCAGGTCCATAAGTAACAGGTGTAATTCACGAAAATGCAACAATTAGACTCAATCATTGCGCTATTCTCAATCTGTCTCTTATACACATCTGACGCTGCCGACGATCTACTCTGTGTAG
>OJDV01000294.1_pt1 | contig 18373 bp, 17 predicted proteins | sample 1592911 | NCBI WGS metagenome assembly OJDV01 (sample SAMN05416860, study PRJEB24817) | seawater metagenome | isolation source: Sea water | place: Canada:Atlantic | collected 2013-11 | reverse complement strand
TACACAGAGTAGATCGTCGGCAGCGTCAGATGTGTATAAGAGACAGCTTTTAATACTATGTAAACCTAATTCTAACTTATTCTGAAAAAAAACACTATTGAGTGATGTGAGCTTTTAAGTTCGTGAATGCGTTCTTTTTTTTAGGGAAGCTCTATTTTATGTGAAATAAAGAGGGTGTTTTGGGTTAAATTAAATTCTATTGATTTTAGATTGCGATTTAAAGTATGTAAGTTTACCCTAGATTTTATATCAATGAAGTTATTTAAAAACATTCTTATTGCTTTAACAGTTTTGATCTCTTTGCAAATCAATGCACAAGAAAATGACGCAATTTCCAACAAGGATGCCTATTTTATATTAGAAGGAATTATTAGAAATGCAGAAACCGATATTCCTGTAACTAAAGTTAATGTTGAAGTAACAGGAGGAAATTACACCACTACTAATATAGCGGGAGAGTTTTTTATATCTGTAAAAATTGGTGATGAGCTAATTATAAGAAGCGATACTTTTAAAACAGTTTATTATACCATAAAAAATAAACAAAAAATAACGGTTTTGGTCGAAAATGAAGAGGACCCTCAAAGTTCTAAAAGATCCAAAACAACCTCTAGAAAGGGAAGAGGAATGTTTGTTGTTTATATTGATTCCGCAAAGCAATTCCAAAAAATTAATGCAAAGAAAAGTATTGAATTTGTCACAAAAGCATTAGAGTCTGTTTCAGAGAAAACTGCTTCGGTTCAAGAAAATCAAATTGCTTTTGAAACCCTAGGTGATATTAATTTATTTTGGGAACAACCCGATTTAGCAGTTGCCAATTATAAAAGAAGTCTTTCTTTAAATTCAAGAAATAAGTCGAGTAATAATACCACAATTAATGTTCAGATTAAATTGGCAAAAGCTTATAGGCAAAATAAGAGCTACCAAGAAAGTATTGTTAAGTATTCAGATTTAATAGAAAAAAATCTATCAAACTATCAAAGAGTTCAAGTGTTAGAAGGTCTTGGTGACACCTATAAAAGCATCAATAATACCTTAGAAAGTGTAGCTAACTATCAAAAAGGATTAAACCTTGCAATTCAACATAGAATCACACCAAAAATCACAGATTTAAACTCTAAAATCGGAGAAGCCTATGCTCAAGGAGGAGAAATTGAAGAGGCTGATGATTACTTTGGTAATTCACTGATCTTAGCTGAAAATGAAAATAAGAAAAGAGCTGTAGAAGAAAAAAATACGGTTGCAGATTTTTATAATCAATCCCAGAATTATGATGAAGAAATTAGATTAAGAGAAGAAACGATTGAAGAAATAGAATCTATGGATGTGTCGGATTCCATAGGAAGAGATATAAATAGCCCATTAACTAAACAACGTCAAAACTATAAAATAGCAAACGCTTATGTTTCACAAGGAAAGTCTGAAGATGCGATTCCATTTCTTGAAAAGAGTATAAGTGAAGCAGATAAAAAAGAAGATTTGATCGTAGAAAAAGATGCTACTCGTAAATTATCTGAAATTTATAAAGACCTTGGTGAGTTTGATAAAGCTGCAGAAAGCTATCAGAAGTATGTGGAGTTAGTTGACAAATTGTATGTTATTAAAGAACAAGAAATTTCTCAAACAGCAAGATTTAGAAGAGAAATTGCCTTTAAGCAAAATAGAATAGTAAGCTTAGAAAATGAGCGCCAACTAAATGAAAGTAAATATTTGCTGGCAAATGAAAATAAAGAGCTTTCGCAAAAAAATCTTCAAGTACAACGTTGGGTTATTGCATCCTTAATTTTAATAGCATTGTTGTTGGTAATTACAGCTTATGTGCAATATAAGAGTGTGAAACAACAAAAATATGCAAACAATTTACTGGCATTAAAGTCATTGCGAACTCAAATGAATCCTCATTTTATTTTTAATGCTCTAAACTCGGTAAATAGTTTTATTGCCAGTAGTGATGAACGTGCCGCCAATAGATATTTAAGTGAGTTTTCGCAGTTAATGCGTTCCGTATTGGAGAATAGCGAAGAGGATTTTATACCATTAGAAAAAGAAATCGAATTATTAAAGCTCTACGTTAAATTAGAACATTTTAGGTTTAAGGATAAATTTGATTATTCAATTACTGTTGATGAAAATTTGAACATTAATAATTTTGTAATCCCACCAATGTTGCTACAACCCTATGTTGAAAATGCTGTTTGGCATGGATTGCGATATAAAAAAGAAATGGGAAAATTAGAGATTCATTTTGAAGAAATTGATTCAGAAAGTGTTCGTATTTCTATCATTGATGATGGAATTGGTCGCAAAAAGTCAAAAAATATAAAAACTGAAAATCAGAAAAAGCAAAAATCCAAAGGGATGGGGAACATACAAAGTCGTATTTCTATCTTAAATGAAATGTATAAAGATAAAGTGGATGTGAAAATTGAAGATGTTAAGCAAAACGAAGATGAACTGGGTACTAAAGTAGTATTGGTTTTAAAGAAAGATTGAAATAAATGGAATTAAAAGCAATCATAGTAGAAGACGAGAAAACAAGTAGGGATATTTTAAAAAACTACTTGTCAAAATATTGTCCAAAAGTGACCTTGTTAGGAGAAGCGGAAAATATTGAGGAAGCTTTAGAACTGATAAGAAATAATCAATTGGATTTAGTGTTTTTAGACGTGGAAATGCCTTATGGGAATGCTTTCGATTTGTTAGATAGAGTAGGAGATAGGCAGTTTGAAACTGTTTTCGTTACTGCTTATAATCAATATGCCTTAGATGCATTAAATGCCCATGCTTCATACTATTTATTGAAACCAATTTCTATAGATAAGTTAATTGAAGCGGTTGATTATGTATTTGAAATAAAAGAGAAGGAAAATAGTCTTCAACAAACAGTTTTAAGACCCGTTAATGATCAGATAAAGGGAAAGATAACAATTCCTCAGCAAAATGGTTTTGAAGTCTTAGAAGTAAGTGAAATACTATATTGTCAAGCTGATGACAACTACACTCACATCTTTTTAAAAGACCGTAAAAAATTAGTTAGTAAAACTCTTAAATACTTTGAAGATCTTTTAACTGAAAATGGATTTGCACGAGTTCATAAATCGTATTTAGTGAATGTAAATACAATAGTAGAGTATAAAAAAGGTAAAGGAGGAAATGTAACTTTAGAGAATGGAAAACAGATTATGGTAAGTCCATCTCGTAAAAAAGAATTATTAGCTTTCTTTCAATAATTAAAAAGCTTTCTTGATAATTGAGATTTTATTTAATTCGTCTTTTAAAAGTAATTCCAGCGTAGTAGTATTCGTATTTGTGTAAAATTGTAAGGTTGGAGTATGGTAGCCATTGGTGATTAATTGATTCTGAGTTAATATATTTTTAGTTTGCCTTGCTACTGCTTCACCCGAATCGATAATTTTAATATGTTTTGGTAAAATGTTTTCTAATAGTGGTATTAAATAGGGATAATGACTACAGCCTAAAACTAGATGATCGATATCTTTATCAAGCATAGGTTGAAGATATTTTATTAAGAGCGTTTTTAATTCTGAATTATTTAAAGTACCACTTTCAATTAAAGGTACTAACCCTTCACCTATTACCTCGGTTACTTTTATATTCTCAGTAAATTCATCAGAAGTAGCAGAAAATAATCTACTGTTTAAAGTTCCTTTTGTTGCTAAAATTCCGATGCTTTTTGTTTTTGAATTTAATGCTGCAGGTTTTATAGCTGGTTCGATACCTATAAATGGAACGTTAAATTTTTCACGCAATATAGAGATTGCATTTGTAGTTGCTGTATTGCAGGCTACTACAATAATTTTACAACCCATTTGTAGAAGTAATTCTGTGTTTTTTACACTTAACGAAACAATTTCTTCAATAGTTTTATAACCATAAGGTGCATTAATACTATCCGCTAAATATAGGGTGCTCTCATTTGGAAGAAGTTGATTTATTTCTTTCCATATGGAAGTTCCACCAACTCCAGAATCAAAAATTCCAATAGGGTTATTATTCATTTTATAAAAATAAAAAACTGCTCACCAAAAGGAGAGCAGTTTTAAATATAATTTTTAAAAAGTAGAAATTAAATTCCTAATTCTTTTTTTACATCAACTAAAAGATCTTTTCCTTCGGCTAATAACAAACTACTGCTATCCATAACATATTCGTAACCTTGAGTTCTACCAACTTTTTGAATTGCTGTTCTAGCTTTTTCAAGAATAGGAGCAATTAAGTCTTCTTGTTTTTTCTGTAAATCCTCTAAAGCACCTTGTCTGTAAGCATTAATATTAGCTTGCATACCTTGAACTTCTTCAGCACGTTTTGAATTTTCTTCTGCCGTTTTGCTTTCTGCTTCTACTTCGTATTGTTTGATTTTTGTTTCAAACTCTTTTACTAAAGTTTTAATTTCAGTATCGTAAGTTTTTTGCAATTTTTCTAATTGACTTTGTGCAGCTTTCATTTCTGGCATAGCCTCAGCTAATGCTTGTGTGTCTATGTGTGCAACTTTAGATTGTGCATTTACAAAACTAGTAGCTCCTACAAAAAGCATGATTGCTACAAATAATGATTTCATTTTTTTCATTGTAATAGTATTAAAAATTAAGTGTTATTTATTATTAATTAATCTTCCTTTGTTCCGTTATCGTTATTTCCTTCTCCACCATCTCCATCTCCGTCATTATTCGCGGGTGCTGGATTGTTTTTGTTAGCTCTAGCTTCTAAAATTGAATCCTTTTTACGTTGCCTCTCGTCTAATAATAATTGTCTTCTAGTTTCGTATTCAATTCTCTTTACCTCACGAATAGAATCACGAACTCTTTTTCGTTCTTCCATATCTTTCTCTCGTGCATCTTTTTTATCTTCAACTGCTTGTTCTCTGTCAGAAATTGCTTTGTCTTCTTCTAAAGAAAGATCTTCTTTACGTTCTACTTCTTTTTTATCTCTCTTAGAACTTACTTCTTCTCTTTTTGCAGTACGGTTAATGCTACGTAATACAATGTCACTAATGTCATGTCTGTCCGCAGAAAAAAGCATTACAATGTCTGCTGATTTATCAAAAATGAAATCGTATTTTTTATTTTCAGCGATTTCCTGAACAATGTTAAAAACTTGATCTTGTATTGGCTGTACTAATTGACGTCTTTGAATATATAAGTCTCCATTAGGTCCAAAACGATCATGTTGATATTTCAACATTTCATCTTCTAATATTTTTATATCCTCTTCTCTTTCTTCAATTAATTCAGTAGTAAGTAATACTCTCTCGGTACTTAAATTAATTTTTAAAAGTTCGATTTGATCATTTTTCTTTTCTATATCTTTTTTCCATCGCTGAACTTTACCATCTAACTGTGTAGATGCTTCTTTGTATTCAGGAACGTTTTCAAGAATATATTCCATATCAATATATCCAATTCGAACTCCTCTTTGTGCGTTTGCTACAAAAGTAAAACACAAAAGAGTAAGAGTAATAAATAATAACTTTTTTGTTTTCATAGTTGTTAGTTGTATGTTAAGAAAATATCGTGCCATAATTAAAATTGTTGCCCAATGATAAAGTGAGTTTCCCATCCATTTGGCTGAAAACCACCTAATATAGGATCAAATCCGTAACCAAAATCAACCCCAAGCAATCCAAATGCAGGCATAAATATACGTAATCCTACACCAGCAGACCTTTTTAATTGAAAAGGATTATAATTTCTGAAATTATCATAAGCAGCACCACCTTCAATAAAAGTTAATGCATAAATAGATGCAAGCTGTTTTAGTGTTATAGGATAACGAAGTTCTAAAGAGAACTTATTATAAATGGCATTTCCATCAATAGTAGATAAGGATTGGTTTGGATAACCTCTTAAGGCTATTACCTCACGACCATCTAAACTGTAGGACCCAAGACCATCACCTCCTAAAAAGAAACGTTCAAAAGGTGGCACACCTCTATCTTGATTGTATGCTCCTAAAAACCCAAACTCAGCACTTGGACGTAATACCATTTTACCAATTAATCTGGTATACCAAGTTCCTTTAAATTTTAGTTTATAATACTCTAGCCATCTAAATTTTTCTTGATCAATTACTGCAATTCTTTCAGTAGCATCAACAAATTCTGGATCTAATGGTCCTACCTCACTTAATTCATCTCGTTCACTTTGTAAAGCTGCCCAGTCGGTGTTACTAAATGCCGAGTATGGTAAAGTTACTTTAGCAGTTGCACTAAATTCTGATCCAGACATAGGGAATATAGGATTTGTTGCAGTATTATTTCTACTTATTCCTATTGTATATGCTAAGTTATTAGATTCACCATCACCAAAAGTAAATAGACCCGTATTATAATTTTTTAAATTATAGTGTTGGTAACTTATTGAATGAGAAAGTGTAAAATAATCATCTGGCCATTTTAGTCTTTTTGCAAGTCCTACGGCACCACCAGTAATTAAAAAACGGCGAGACTTGTCAACATCTCTTGTTCTATAATCATAGAAGTATTGTATGGTGTGAGAAAATGAAGTGCTTAATTGTATAGGTTTTTTACCGCCTAACCAAGGTTCAACAAGAGATAGGCTATACGTTTGGTAGAAAGAACTCCCTTGAGCCCTAATAGAAAGTTTTTGTCCATCACCCATAGGTAAGGGGTGATAAGCATCTTTGTTAAATATATTACGAACAGAAAAATTGTTGAAAGATAAACCCAAAGTACCAACGAATCCACCTCCACCATAACCACCTTGTAGTTCGATTTGACTAGATCCTTTTTCTACAACAGAATATTCCATATCTAGAGTACCATTGTTTGGATCCACGTTATTAAAGTTAGGAGAAATTTGTTCGGCATCAAAATAACCAAGTTGCCCTAGCTCTCTAATAGTTCTAACTACATTACGTTTACTGTATTTTTGACCTGGTCGAGTTCTAATTTCTCTATAGATAACATGATCGTTTGTCTTGTCATTACCAACAACAGTAATATGGTCAAAATAAGCGATTTTACCTTCGTGAATTCTAATTTCAAAATCGATAGTGTCATTACGAACAGCAACTTCTACTGGATTGATTCTCGAAAATAAATATCCATTATTTTGATATAGGTTCGTTAAGTCATTTGCTTCAGGATCTGTAGCATCCTCAATTCGTTCTTGCATAAGAACACCATTGTATACATTCCCTTCATTAATTCCTAAAACACCTCTTAATTGAGAGTTTGTGTAAACACTGTTTCCGATAAAATTAATTTTCCCGAAATAGTATTTTTTTCCTTCTTCAACGTTTATTCTTAAAACAATGTTTTTATCGTCTATTTCATAAATAGAATCATTTATTACCCTAGCATCTCTATAACCGCTAGATCTAAATTTTGCTAACATTAATTCTTTGTCAGCTTCATAGTTAGATTCAGCGAATTTGGATCTTTTCCAGATACGAAAAAATGATTTTTCTTTAGTTTCTTTCATTGCAGCTTTTAGTTTGCTGTCTGGAAGATCTACATTTCCTTCAATTTCAATAGAAGAAATTTTAACTTTTTTATTTTTAATGATATTAACGGTAAGGTGTTTTGAGTATTCAATACCTAAAGAATCTGCATAAGGTTCCGTAGTGATATCAACTTTAGTATTAAAATAACCTTCCTCTCTATATTTCTTTTTAATATAGTTTTTTGTAGTAGTAATAAGGTTTTTGGTGATTTTTATTCCAGGTTTTAAATTATTATCTTTAATAATTTCTTTCTTTTTTGATTTTTTAACACCTACAATAGTTACGTCTTTTATTTTTGGTAGTTCTACAATATGCAATTCTAGATCTACTTTATCTCCTGCGATGTTGGTTACATAAAATGCGATATCACTAAAAAGGCCTTGTTCCCAAAGCTTTTTTGTTATCTCACTAAGTTTTTCACCAGGGATATAAATACGATCCCCAACTTTTAGTCCTGTAAAAGCAATAACTGTTTTTTCATTAAAACTTTGTTCTCCAGAAACAGTTAATGAATTTATGGTATATTTTTGATTTCCCTGTAACGGCAATTGCTGTGCAGAAAGAGTAAAAATAGAAATTATTGTAAATAATAAGATACAATAAACCTTTTTGTATGTATGTAATAGTGGACTATTATTTAATTTGTTCACTTGTCTTTCCAAATCTTCGTTCTCTGTTTTGATAATTTAATATTGCCTCAAAAAGGTTCTCTTTATTAAAATCTGGCCAAAGTGTATCTGTAAAATACAGTTCAGCATACGCGATTTGCCAAAGTAAAAAATTGCTAATGCGTTGTTCACCACTGGTGCGTATTAGTAAATCTACATCTGGTAAATTTCGAGTGTAAAGATGATTATTAATTACCGATTTGTCAATATTTTCGGGCGAAATTAGGTTATTTTTAACTTTAAGACTAATCTCTTTAATAGTTTTTATTAATTCTTCTCTAGAGCCATAACTTAATGCAAGAGTTAAAGTTAGCCTCGTATTATCTTTTGTTTTCTCAACAACATCATTAAGCTCTTTAGATACCTTATCTGGCAATGATTCAAGGTTTCCGATAGTAGCAAGTTTTATGTTGTTTTTTTGAAGTGTTTTAAGTTCCTTTTTTAAGGATGAAATTAATAGTTTCATTAATAAATCTACTTCAAATTTTGGACGGTTCCAGTTTTCTGTAGAAAATGCATATAGCGTTAAAAATTTAACATTGATTTCTGCACAGACCTCTACAATCTCTCTAACTGTTTTCGCTCCATTTTGATGTCCTATGTTTCTAAGAAATCCTTTCTTTTTAGCCCACCTGCCATTACCGTCCATAATGATAGCAATATGGACTGGTAAATTAGTAAGGTTTAATTGTTTTAAAAGGCTCATTTAGAAATTACAATAACAAGGTTTTCTTCCAAAAGTGTAAGATAAAGTTATTCCAGTAAAAACATACCAGTCATTGTTGTTTATATTACCAAAACTTGCGCCATCATGATTTTCTCTTACCTTATTTGGATTGCTACCATCAAGATTATCGGTAAAAGTATAGCGAGCTCCTATCTCTGCTGCTAAAACAAATTTTGTTCCTAGTGTGGTTTTGTAACCAACAACCATAGGAATTGCAACAGACCCGGCTTTTCCATCTTCAACAATAACGTCGTCGTTTCTTTTTACTAATGAGTTGTATCTAAAATAAGTTAGACCCGTAAATAAATAAGGAGTATGAGCAGGTTTTCCGCTATACATACTAAATTCCCAAAAGGTATATTCTATTCCTGCAGTAAGTTCAATAAGACTATTCTCAAATTTATAACCTCTTTCGTTTCTTCTTGCGTCTTTAGATTCGCTATCATCACCTTCTATTTTTCCAAATAAAATAGTTCCTCTAAAAGAGTGTCTAGGGCTTCTGTTCCATTTAAAAAGCGCTCCAAAAACAGGAGTTTTAGGAGCAATAAAAGTTGTTTTTCCTATGTCTCCAATGTAATTTGCAGCACCTAAAAATCCACCAATCTCATAGGTTTGAGATTGCATAAATAAGGGTGTAATTAACACTAAAAATAAAACTGAATATAACTTCATAAGCCCCAAAAGTCTGCAAATATAATAATAAACTTGTCATCTAAGAACTATCTGTTAAATAGTCTCAGATGATTAACAAAAATAAAAAGGATTTATTGTTTAATTTCTCTTGTCTTCACCCCATAATAATTTTTTCCGAAGTGTTTTTATAAAACTATCTTCAGAAAGTTGAACCAGTTTTATATGAAATGGTGCTTTGTTAATAGTAATTGTGGTGTTGTTTTTTAAGGTAGCAATTCTTGAATCTAAAGATACTAAATGAGATTTTCCTCGTCCTGAAACCTTTAATGTTATGGTGCAGTTATCTGGGACAACCAAGGGCCTTGCGTTTAGGTTATGAGGTGCAATAGGAGTTATCACCATACTATTGGTACTTGGATCGACAACGGGACCGCCACAACTTAATGAATAACCAGTCGATCCTGTTGGAGTAGAAACTATTAAGCCATCAGACCAATAAGAAGTTAAATGCTTGTCGTTAACTAAGGTTTCTACCTTAATCATAGAGGTGGTATTTTTTCTGTTTACGGCAATTTCATTCAATGCAAAATTTAGGGGTTGAATTTCTTCAATTTTTGGATTGGTAGAAATTGAAAGTAAGCTTCTTTCCGAAATAAAATAATTTCCATTTAATATTTGGTGCAATTTATCTGTTATTTCTTCTTTTTGTATGGTAGCCAAAAAACCTAACCTTCCAGTATTAATTCCGATAATTGGAATGCCTAAATCTTTAACGTACGTAACAGATTTTAATAAAGTTCCGTCACCTCCAATACTTATAAAAAAATCATAACTACCATCTATTTCTTTAAACGAAGAAATTTTAGTATAATTTTTAGAAATATCTTTATTCTTATTAATGCTTTTTAAAAAGGCTTCTTCAACAACGATCTCTACATTTTTATTTTGAAGGGCATCTAAGATATACTGAATGTAAATTTCAGAATCTTCATGATAAAACTGTCCGTAAACACCAATTTTCATAAAATTATATATTTAGGTATTTGTCTAAATAATTAGAGCGATCTTTTAAATCTTCCATAAATCGATCTTCTTCATGATTAGAAACCACATGGTAATTGTAGCGTCTAAAAGTTTGTACAATTGCATTCATTCCAGTATGACCAATTTTAATAGTTGCTTGTACCACATTGCCATCCATTTTTGAAATAAAAACTCCTAATATTTTAGCGTTATTAGATTCAATTATCTGACAAATTTCACTAAAAGAATAATCCCTTTGATCCTTTTCAATAACAATAATACCACCAGCTTCATTTAAAAATGGCGTGTTATTAAACAATGCCATAATGTCACTTAATTCATAATATCCTAAATAGGTATTGTCTTTTGAAAGGACAGGCATAATATTACTATTATACATAGCAAAGGCCTCCAAAATATCTAACCAATTGGTGCTTTCTCTTACAAAAAAAGCTTCTAAAGCATACAAATAATCATTTACTTGTTTGGTGCCATCAAAACAATGAGCATCATTTTCAGAAATACAACCTATATAAATCTCTTCTCTTTTTACTGGAACATGAGAGTAGGTAAGTTGATTAAATGTATCTTGAACCTCTAAAATGTTAGTATTAACATTAAAAGGTGCGATGTCGTTAATTATGTATTGTTGTGTATTCACAATAGTTATTTTTTGCAAATTACTTAAAAAATAGCTTTAAATACATAGTTCAAATTGTATTTTTGACCTTTTAAAAATATATTATGACTAAATTAAGTGTCAATATTAATAAAATTGCAACCTTGAGGAACTCTAGAGGAGGAAATACCCCAAGTGTATTACAAGCTGCTATTGATGTTCAGAAATTTGGAGCAGAAGGCGTAACGATTCATCCTCGTCCAGACGAAAGACATATTCGGTATCAAGATGCTTATGATATCAGTCCTATTATTAAAACTGAGTTTAATATTGAAGGAAACCCAATTGAGTCTTTTTTAAAAATGGTTTTTGAAATTAAACCTACTCAAGTTACTTTAGTTCCAGATGCAATTGACGCATTGACTTCTAATGCAGGATGGGACACCATATCTCATAAAGGTTTTTTAACTGAAATTATTTCAGAATGTAAAAAGCAAGAAATTCGAACGTCCATTTTTATAGATCCCAATTTATCAATGATTGAAGGTGCTGCTGAAACTGGTGCAGATCGAATTGAATTATATACCGAAGAATTTGCATTGCAATATGGGTTGGGAAATAAAAAAGCGATTGAACCCTATACTCAATGTGCTATTTTAGCTAATGAATTAGGTTTGGGAATTAATGCAGGACATGATTTATCACTAGAAAACATTCGATTTTTTAAAGAAAACATTCCTAACCTATTAGAAGTGTCGATTGGTCATGCGCTTATTTGTGAATCCATTTATTTGGGTATGGATAATGTAATTAGTGATTATTTGCAAAAATTAAAATAATGTTACTTCATTCAAATATTATAGGAGAAGGAAAGCCTTTTTTAATTCTTCATGGCTTTATGGGAATGGGAGACAATTGGAAAACCCTGGGTAAAAAATTTAGTGAATTAGGTTATCAAGTTCACCTTGTAGATCAACGAAATCATGGAAGAAGTTTTCATAGCGATGCTTTTAGTTATGAAGTAATGGTAGACGATATAAAACACTATTGTGATATCTATAATTTAAAGGACGTGGTGCTATTGGGACATTCTATGGGAGGTAAGACAGCAATGAATTTTGCGGTGTCTTATCCAGAAATAGTTTCAAAATTAATAGTGGCCGATATTTCTCCAAAACATTATCCTTTACATCATCAAGATATTTTAAAGGCATTGTCATCTTTAGATTTTAACATAGTTGACACCAGAAAGAAAGCAGATGAAGTTCTTTCAGTTTATATAAAGAACATGGGTGTTAGGTTGTTTTTACTTAAGAATTTATACTGGATAGATAAAGGCGAGTTGGGATTGCGTATCAACTTGCCGATTTTAATTAAAAATATTGAAGAAGTAGGTAATTCGCTTTCTGAAGATTTAAAATTTAATGGAGATACTTTGTTTTTAAGAGGTGCTAACTCCAATTATATAATATTAGAAGATGAGTTTTTAATAAATAAACATTTTCCCAATTCAAATATCGAAACCATCTCCAATGCAGGTCATTGGTTGCATGCCGAAAATCCAACTGATTTTTACAATGAAGTCCAAAACTTCATATCTTTATAGGGATGAAATTAATTTTTAACTTTAAAAGTACGTGCTCACTTGTCTTTTTTTTAATCCTTGTAAGTCCTTTATTTGCACAAATTAAGACTGAAAACTCACAATATATATCCGGAAAAATTACTTATTCAAATGTAGCATTACCAAAAGTGAATATTACAATAAATAATAATGAACAAGGGGTCGAAACAAATATTAAAGGAGAATATTCAATAAAAGCAAAACCTGGTGACGTTATAAAATATAGTTATATAGGTTTTGAGACTATTAATATTTTAATTGAAGATATAACAAGTGTTTTAAATATTAAAATGATTATTAAAGCGAGTGAATTAGACGAAGTTGTTGTAAAGTCTACTAAAAAGGATAGTGATTTTAATAAATCTGAGCAGGATTTTTCAACATCTAGAGGTTTGATCAATCCAAAAAAAGCAGGTTATTCAACCGTGTTTATTGATGGAAATGAAATAGATTTAATTTATTCTTCTTTAACTGAAGCGCTTGATGGTAGAATAGCTGGTGTTAGGAAAGACCCTAGTACCGGTAAATTAGCTATTAGAACTAGAACTTCTATTAATTATGATGCACCTGTTTTGTGGGAAGTTGATGGAGTTATTTTTAATGACGAACCTCCGCTTAATCTAAGTGTAATTGAAAGTATACAAATTCTTAAATCTTTAGCAGCATCAAATCGTTATGGAAGTATAGGGGCTGGAGGAGTTATTGTAATTACTACAAAAAGTGGTGGCTTTAATAATAGTGCTCAACAAAAAAAGAAAATTTCTGAGCAATACACCAATAAATCATTTTATAATAATGATGCTTTTGTTGTCTCTGAAGAGTTTATGTGGGATAGCAATAAAACAACTATTCTGAAAGATTTTGATGACAAACAAATAGCTTTGGATTATTATGAAAATAATATAAAAAATAATACAGTTGATTATTGTGAATTTATTAAAGTTGCTAGATTATTTAATACTTATTATAAGGATCAGGTAATCTCCATTCAAATATTAAAAGACCTTTTAAATAAACATCAAAATAACCCGGAAATTGTAAAGGCAATTGGATATCAAATGGATTTTCTTAAGGCAAAAAATGAATCTGAAATTTTATATGAAAAGGCATTTAAGTTGCGGCCAACCTATGCGCAGTCTTACCGGGATTTAGCCAATGCTTATAATAATAATAACAAGTTTAAAAGAGCATGGAGAATGTATATGGGCTATATGTTACAGCCAAGAGATGATAACAGTCAAAAAATAAATGAATTGCTTTTTAATGAAATGGAGTGGCTTTATTTTAATAGAAAAAATCAAGTAGGAATAAAGGAATCTTTTCTACCAACTAATGATATAAACAGTTTTAGAAAAGATGTGAGATTGGTTTTTGAATGGAATACTTCCGAAGCTGAATTTAACCTAGAGTTTGTAAATCCAAATAAACAATCTTATGTATTTGAGTATAATTTAGTTTCAAATAAAGAATTAATAGAAACAGGGAAAAAAATAGGTTCCTCGAGTAAAGAGTTTTTTATTGATGATTTAGGTGTTGGAGAATGGCTTGTAAATATTACGTACTTAGGAAATAAAAAACAGGAACCTACTTTTGTAAAAGTAACAATATATAACAAATGGGGATATCCAAACCAATCGCAAGATATATTGGTCTATAACTTTGAAAAAGAAAATGAAAAGGTTCAATTAATTAAACTTTCAAATTAAATTATTAAAACAATAGATTTTATATCTTTATAAAAAAATAACTCAACATGAAGTGGATCTTAAAATTATTACTAACTGCTCTTGCAGTTTTATTATTAGCAAATATTTTACCTGGAGTCGATGTAACAAGTTATACCTATGCAATATGGGTGGCACTAGTAATTGGATTGCTAAATATTTTTGTAAGACCTTTGTTAATCTTCTTAACATTGCCTGCAACTATAATAACCTTAGGGCTATTTCTCTTTGTAATTAATGCCTGTATGATTTTATTGGCTTCAAATTTCCTTGATGGATTTACGGTAGCATCATTTTGGTGGGCACTATTATTTAGTTTATTGCTTTCATCTTTGCAATCTCTACTACAATCAATGTTAAAAGAAGACAAGCCAGAGTCTTAATCTATTCTTAAAATACTTGTATTGAGGGCTTTCATTTTGTACTTTTGCACACCCAAAAATACGGGGTAAAAATTATTTTATAAAATGGAGATCACAAAAAAAGACATTGATAGCTTAAACGCAATAGTAACTGTTGAAGTTAAAGAAGAAGATTATTCTGGTAAAGTTCAGAAAATTTTAACCGATTACCGTAAAACTGCAAACATTCCAGGATTTAGAAAAGGTCACGTACCTATGGGGATGGTTAAAAAGCAATACGGAAAAGCGGTATTAGTGGAAGAAGTAAATAAAATACTTCAAGAAGCTTTACATAACTATCTTACTGAAGAAAAATTAGATGTATTAGGAAACCCACTTCCTAAGAATGATACAGAGATCGATTGGGATGCTCCAGATTTTTCTTTTGATTTTGAATTGGGATTATCTCCACAATTTGAAGTTGATGTAGTTGGGAAAAAAGCGATTACTCATTATAATATTGTTGCAGATGATAAAATGATCAAGGATCAGGTTACTTCTATCCGTAAACAATATGGGAAGTTAATTTCTAAAAATGAAGTTGAAAAGGACGATGAAATAACAGGAGTTTTTACCAATGAAGAAAAAGGAATTGATAAAAACACGTCACTTCCTTTAGATATTATAAAAGGAAAATCTCAACTTAAAAAGTTAATGGGAGCTAAGGTTGGAGACACTGTTGCATTAAAAACGAAAGGTTTGTTTGCAGATGATCACCAAAACCAAACTTATTTAGATGTTTCTCACGACGATGCTCACGGTTTAGATATTGAAGTAAATTTCGAGATTAAAGAAGTGAACAAACGTGAAATGGCTGAATTAGATCAAGATTTTTTCGATAAGATTTTTGGTAAAGATGCAGTTAAAACGGAAGATGAATTAAAAGCGAAAATTAAAGAAGATGCAGAAAGACAATTTGTTCAGCAAAGTGATCAAAAATTGATGGACGAAGTGGTTGAATCTTTAATTACCAATACAAAATTCGATTTACCAGGTGAGTTTCTAACTAGATGGATTCAGGTTTCTGGTGAAAACCCAATGACGGAAGAAGAAGCAAAAGCAGAATATGAGAAAAGTGAAAAAGGCTTGCGTTTCCAATTAATCGAAGGAAAGATTAGAAAAGATAACGAAATTCAAGTTTCTTTTGATGAGTTAAAAAATCATTCAAAGAATTTGATAAAAGGACAAATGGCACAATATGGACAAGCTAATCCTTCAGAAGAAGAATTAGATTCTATAGCTGCTCGTATCATGTCTAATCAAGAAGAAGTAAAACGTCTTTCAGAACAATTAAATAGTCAAAAACTATTAAATTTCTTTAAGGAAACGACTAAACTTAAGACAAAAGAAATAACGTACGACAAATTCATTAAGGAATCGTATAGCTAATTCAGCGATATAATCATTATATTTAGGGCGTTGAATGATTATAATTCAACGCCTTTTTTATAATAAAATAATAATAAAATTTATGAACTACGGAGAAGAGTTTAAAAAATTCGCAATCAAAGATCAAGGAATTAATAGCATGTATTATGATGCTATTACGAGTAGTATGAATCCAATGGGTTTTACACCAAATATTATCGAGGAACGTCAAATGAATGCCGTTGCAATGGATGTATTTTCTCGTTTAATGATGGATAGAATTATATTTTTGGGTACTGGTATTAACGACCAAATTGCAAATATTGTTCAAGCACAATTATTGTTTTTAGAAAGCACTGATGCTTCTAAAGATATTCAGATTTACATTAACTCTCCAGGTGGAGGTGTATATGCTGGTTTAGGTATTTACGATACCATGCAATTTATTAAACCAGATGTAGCAACGATTTGTACAGGTATGGCAGCTTCTATGGGAGCCGTTTTATTATGTGCTGGAGCTAAGGGTAAACGTAGTGGTTTAACACATTCAAGAGTAATGATTCACCAACCATTAGGTGGAGCACAAGGTCAAGCAAGTGATATAGAAATTACAACAAGAGAAATACTTACTTTGAAAAAAGAATTGTACGAAATAATTTCTAAGCATTCAGGTCAAAAATTCGATAAGGTTCATGATGACAGTGATCGTGATTATTGGATGAAAGCAGATAAGGCTTTAGAATACGGAATGATAGATGAAATATTGACTCGTAAATAGAGTTAATATTTGTGAAAAAATAAGAAAAGGAATATGTCAAAAGAAGAATTAGAATGTTCGTTTTGTGGTCGTAAAAAACCTGAAACCAACTTATTAATAGCTGGTTTAGATGCCCATATCTGTGATCGTTGTATCGAACAGGCTCATGGTATTGTAGCTGAAGAAGCAACTCATTCGTCAAATAGTGATTTGTCCGATGAGCTGATGCTTAAAAAACCAAAAATGATTAAAGAGTTTTTGGACGAGTACATTATTGGACAAGATTATTCTAAAAAAATAATGTCGGTTGCAGTATATAATCACTATAAGAGATTGTTACAGAAAAATACAGAGGACGATGTAGAGATTGAGAAGAGTAATATTATCATGGTGGGTGATACAGGTACAGGAAAAACATTAATGGCAAAAACGATTGCTAGGATGTTGAATGTACCTTTAGCTATTGTAGATGCTACTGTGTTAACAGAAGCAGGATATGTGGGTGAAGATGTAGAAAGCATTTTAACTCGTCTATTACAAGCTGCCGATTATAATGTAGACAAAGCGCAACACGGTATCGTATTTATTGATGAAATAGATAAGATTGCTCGTAAAGGAGACAATCCATCCATTACACGTGATGTAAGTGGAGAAGGAGTACAGCAAGCCTTGCTTAAACTATTGGAGGGAACTGTAGTGAATGTTCCGCCTAAAGGAGGGCGTAAGCATCCAGATCAAAAATTTATCGAAGTAAATACAGAAAATATCTTATTTATAGCAGGAGGTGCTTTTAATGGAATAGATCGTAAAATTTCTAAACGTTTAAATTTACAAGCTGTTGGTTTTAGTGCTTCTATGCAAGAAGATGTAGTAGATCGAGATAATTTATTAAAGTATATAATCCCTAAGGATTTAAAGGACTTTGGATTAATTCCAGAAATTATTGGCCGTCTGCCTGTATTAACATATATGAATCCTTTAGATGAGGCAACATTAAGAGCAATATTAACACAGCCTAAAAATGCCATTATCAAGCAATATGAAAAATTGTTTGCGATGGACGATATTAAATTCACCATCAATGAAGAAGCACTAGGTTATATAGTTGAAAAAGCTGTGGAATACAAATTAGGAGCTCGTGGATTACGTTCTTTATGTGAAGCGGTTTTAACCGACGCCATGTATGAAATGCCAGATGGCAAAGAAAAAAGTTTAGAAGTTTCTAGAGAATATGTAGAACGTAAACTAAATAAATCTACCATAAAGAAATTAAAAGCAGTTTCTTAAATCTGTCTCTTATACACATCGACGCTGCCGACGATCTACTCTGTGTAGATCTCGGTG
>OJDV01000293.1_pt1 | contig 18409 bp, 13 predicted proteins | sample 1592911 | NCBI WGS metagenome assembly OJDV01 (sample SAMN05416860, study PRJEB24817) | seawater metagenome | isolation source: Sea water | place: Canada:Atlantic | collected 2013-11 | reverse complement strand
AGATTTCTGCCTGTCTCGTGGGCTCGGAGATGTGTATAAGAGACAGCATTAATACTGAGTTCTGGTAATGCCAATGTATCTTTGGATAAATCTAATTGGCCTGTTTTTTTCAATTCAATATCAAGGGGCAAGGTGTCTTCTGAAGAAAGTTTACCATTGGCATTAAATACATTAATTTCAACCTGCATGTCCTGATCAGCAATCAGGTTTTCAATACTCAGCTCAGTATTAACATCAATATCTAAACCAGAATCAGGTATGTTGAGGTGCATTGAAACATCTGTGGTTACCTTTGTATCCTTGGATATTTCGCTCATGTCCATTGTTAATTCGCTTACATTAATAAGTGAGTCAGTTTGTGCATCTTTATAACTGATTTTAGTGTTACTTATACTAACACCTTCAATATTGAGGGTTGTGCTGGATGGGCTTGAATCAGTTTCACTTCCAGATTCCGAACTTATCTTATCTAATATACCCTGCCAATTACTTTTTCCGTTGCGAGAAACTTGCAGGTTGATGTCTGCTGAATCGATCACAATACTGCCAATTTCAATGTCCTTGCTTAACAAAGGTAATAATTTAACACGGGCAGAAAGTTTTTCGATACTGGCCATAGAATCACCCTTAAAACCTTTGGCGTTATCTATGCTGACATCATTAAAAGTCAATGCTAACCATGGAAAAACAGACCACTCAATGTTTCCATTGAAATGGGTTTGACGGCCAATTTGTTCTTCAACTGAAGTCTCAATTTCTTGTTTGTAATCATTGGGGTCAAGGATCATGGGTAAAACTATTGCGGCAATTACCACAAGAACCACCAATCCAATCACTATTCTTAGAATCCATTTAAATATTTTTTTCATAAGCCATATGTATTTTAATTAATGGTGCTAGAATAACACATCAACCGTTAATAATTTGTGACAAATGTTAAACTCTGAAAATGTAATAATTAAATCTTTTGCTGAATTAAGCAAACCAGAATTGTATGCGATATTAAATCTTCGCATAAAAGTTTTTTGTGTAGAACAAGAATGCCCCTATCAGGATGTTGATAACAAGGACCAAGAAGCCACCCATGTGTATATCCAAGATAATAGTAAAATAGTAGCCTATGCAAGAATTATTAAAGAGAAAGAAAGTGAATACCACATAGGTCGAGTTGTGGTTGATGAAGAGTACCGAAAACTTGGATTGGCAACCACCATTATGAAACAGTGTATTGAAACAATAAAACGCAATGATAACGCTACTATCATCATTTCAGCCCAATCCTATTTAAAAGATTTTTATAAGCATCTTGGTTTTGAAAATACAGGCAGTTATTATCTAGAAGACGATATTCCACACGAGCAGATGCAAATAACAGCATAATCGACAGTATATTTGTATTTTTGACCGCATTTAATATAAAATCTAGCACACCAAATATATGACACATTAGTTTTTTAAATGAAAATTCTTAAAATGCAAGATCAAGACCTAAAAAACAAAAGGGTTTTGATTAGACAAGATTTAAATGTACCGATTAAAAATGGAAAAGTTAGTAGTGCAAAACGCATTATGGCTTCTTTACCTACGATAAAATTGGCCCTTGAAAAAGGCGCTGCTGTTATGGTAATGTCACATTTAGGCCGTCCTATTGAAGGCGAGTACAATTCAGAGTTTTCTTTAGAGCCAGTGGCTGATTATTTATCTGCACAACTCAATACAACTGTTAAGTTGGAAAAAGATTGGTTAAACGGCGTACAAGTTGATTCAGGTGAATTAGTAGTGTTAGAAAATGTTCGTTTTAATCTGGGTGAAAAAAATAATGATGAATCGCTATCTAAAAAAATAGCAAGTCTTTGTGATATATTTGTTATGGATGCTTTTGGAACAGCCCACAGAAAACAAGCATCGACTTATGGGGTGGCTCAATATGCTCCGATTGCAACCAGTGGTCCATTGTTGTATGCCGAGCTTGAAGCATTAACTTTGTCACTAGAAAATCCCAAGCGCCCGATGTTGGCAATTGTAGGAGGTTCAAAAGTTTCTAGTAAATTAACAGTATTAGAAAGCCTTTCAAAAAAGGTGGATCAACTTATAGTTGGTGGTGGCATAGCCAATACATTTATTGCTGCAGCTGGATACAATGTGGGTCAATCATTGTACGAACAAGATTTAGTAGATCAAGCCAAATATTTAATGCAACAAGCCATAGAACAAAACCGTGAAATACCGGTGCCTACAGATGTAGTGACTGCTAAAAAATTTAGCGAATCGGCTCAAGCCACAATCAAATCTGTTGATAAAGTAGAAGACGATGATCTTATTTTAGACATCGGCCCAGAGACAGCGAAAAAATTTGCTGAAATGGCCCGCAATGCCGGAACTGTAGTTTGGAATGGGCCAGTTGGTGTTTTCGAAATCAGTCAATTTGGAAATGGCACTAAGGTATTGGCAGAAGGCATTGCCGCAGGTAATGGTTTTTCAATCGCAGGTGGTGGCGATACATTGGCAGCCATTGACACGTACCAAATAGAACAAAAAATATCGTATATCTCAACAGGAGGTGGTGCTTTTCTAGAGTTTCTAGAAGGAAAAAAACTACCAGCTGTAGAAATACTTGAAAACAGATACTCACAGTAAAATACAAACTTTAATATTAGCAAAACAATTCCATAGGGGAAAAATAAATGAATGTAGAACAGTTATTAGAAACAGCAGCCAACATGGTAGCACCAGGTAAAGGCATACTAGCCATTGATGAGAGCACAGGAACAATTGGTAAAAGATTAGACTCAGTGGGCCATGAAAACACAGAGAACAACCGCAGAGATTACCGTGAAACATTATTAACTACAGCTGATATTGGAGAGCACATTTCAGGTGCTATCTTATATGATGAAACCATTAGACAAAAAGGAAGTAATGGTGATTTGATGGTTGATATTATGAATGAAGCGGGTGTTATGCCAGGTATTAAAGTAGATACAGGTGCACATCCAATGGCAGGTTTCGATGGCGAGTTAATTACTGAAGGCCTAGATGGTTTACGTGCCCGTTTAGAAGAATATGCTGAATTGGGAGCTAAATTTGCAAAATGGCGTGCAGTCATTACCATTAATGAAGAAAATGGCACCCCTTCTCAAGCCAATATTGATGCCAATTGTCACGCATTGGCCAGGTATGCAGCGTTGTGTCAAGAAGCAGGTATTGTGCCAATAGTTGAGCCAGAAATTCTCATGAATGGTGTACATGACATCGATACAGCCTATGATGTGAGTGAGTTAACCCTAAAAACTTTATTCAATCACCTTTATGAGCAAGATGTTTTACTAGAAGGCACCATTTTAAAGCCATCAATGGTTGTGCCTGGAGACAAATGTCCTGAGCAAGTCAGCGTTGAAGATGTTGCAGAAGCAACTGTAAGCTGTTTAATGAATTCTGTTCCTGCTGCTTTAGCTGGAATCGTATTTTTATCTGGTGGTCAAACTGAAATAGAAGCAACTGATCATTTAAATGAAATGAATAAATTGGGACCATTGCCTTGGCCTCTAAGTTTTTCATATGGGCGTGCATTACAAGCCAGTGCAATCAAAGTCTGGGGTGCAGATCCATCTAAAAATGTATCAGCTGCCCAACAAGAATTGGGTCACAGAGCACGCATGAATGGTTTTGCTGCTTTAGGCGAATACAATTCAAATATGGAATCTTCATAAGTTAATATATGAATGATATAGCAAAAAAAAACCAGAGTTAATCTCTGGTTTTTTGTTTGAAGTTAATAATTGAGAATTTTGCATAACTATACGGAGAAAGATAAAATAGAGAAAATTTGTCAAATGTAAGTTAAAAATTGCGTGTAATAGCTTGCTATTGCCAACAATTTTGACGATAAGTTGAAAATTTAATCATTTTTTACTCTTTGTACCTAGATAGGCAAAGCTCTCTTATAATTGTTTTAAATTCGGAACCCAATCATGGAAATTAAAGTCAATTTTTTAGACAATCTCAGACTTGAAGCCAAGTTTGATGACTTTACTGTCATAACAGATCAACCCATTCGGTACAAAGGTGATGGTTCGGCTCCAAGTCCATTTGATTATTTTTTGGCATCATCGGCATTGTGTGCGGCTTATTTTGTTCGTGTATATTGTTTGTCGCGTGACATTCCAACTGAAAACATCAGACTATCTCAAAACAACATTGTTGATCCTGAAAACCGTTATAACCAGATATTCCAAATACAAGTAGAACTGCCAGAAAGCCTTTCTGATAAACACAGAGCAGGTATCTTAAGATCAATCGATCGCTGTACTGTTAAAAAAGTCGTACAACAAGGGCCAGATTTTAAAATTGAATCGGTTGCTGATTTAGAAGCCGATGCACAAGCCATGTTGATGGGGCAGCAAGATGATGAATCCAGTACTTTTATTTTAGGTAAAGATTTGCCATTAGAACAGACCATCGCAGAAATGTCTGATATTCTGGCCAATCTTGGCATGAAAATTGAGATCGCTTCTTGGCGCAATATCGTACCAAATGTTTGGTCATTGCACATTCGTGATGCTGCATCACCAAATTGTTTTACCAATGGAAAAGGTTCGACCAAAGAGAGTGCATTGTGCTCAGCATTAGGTGAGTTCATTGAGCGTCTTAATTGCAATTTTTTCTACAACGATCAGTTTTTTGGAACAGAAATTGCTAACAGTGATTTTGTTCATTACCCCAATGAAAAATGGTTCCCAATTGATGCAAATGACGCTTTACCTAAAGGTATTCTTGATGAATACTGTTTAGAAATTTATGATCCTGAAAAGGAGTTACGTGGGTCTCATTTGATTGACACCAATTCCGGTTTAAAACAGCGTGGCATTTGTTCTATTCCTTATATTCGTCAATCTGATGGTGAAACGGTTTATTTCCCATCTAATTTAATTGAAAATTTGTTTTTAAGTAATGGCATGAGTGCAGGCAATAATTTGTATGAAGCACAGGTTCAATGCTTGTCTGAAATATTTGAGCGGGCAGTTAAAAAACAAATCATAGAACAAGAAATAGTATTGCCAGATGTACCAAAAGAGGTGTTAAACAAATACCCAGGTATTCAAGCAGGCATCGATGCATTAGAGAAACAAGGTTTTCCAGTGGTGGTTAAAGATGCATCATTGGGAGGTCAATTTCCTGTGATGTGTGTGACTCTGATGAATCCTAAAACAGGTGGTGTCTTTGCATCATTTGGTGCGCATCCGAGTCTTGAAGTGGCATTGGAACGCAGTTTGACTGAGCTATTACAAGGCCGTAGTTTTGAAGGGTTAAACGATGTGCCACGGCCCACTTTTACAAGTTTGGCTGTGACTGAACCTGAAAATTTTGTGGATCATTTTATTGATTCCACCGGCATAATATCATGGCGTTTTTTCAGTGCCAAACAAGATTATGAATTCTGTGAATGGGACTTTTCAGGAACCAATAAACAAGAGAGTGACAGTTTATTTGGAATCTTGAGAGATTTAGGTAAACCAGTTTATATGGCAGTATTCGATGAGTTGGGCGCAACAGCCTGCCGGATTTTAGTACCAGATTATTCTGAAGTATACCTGGTTGAAGATTTGATTTGGGATAACACCAATAAAGCTTTAGATTACCGCGAAGATATATTAAATATTCATTCATTGTCAGATGATGCCTTAGCTAATTTGGTGGAGCGTTTAGAAGAGAGTCAACTGGATAATTATACCGATATAAGAACATTGATAGGGATAGAGTTTGATGAAAATACGGTTTGGGGACAATTGACCATTTTGGAATTAAAAATCCTCAGTTATTTGGCTTTAAATCAGCTAGAAGAGGCCAAGGAACTGGTTGAAGAGTTTTTACAATACAATGACAATACAGTTGAGAGAGGTTTATTTTATCAAGCAATTGATACAGTGTTAGAGATAACTCTAGATGAAGAATTAATATTAGATGATTACATTGATAATTTAATTAGAATGTTTGGCAAAGAAACCATGAACAATGTAGTCGATTCAGTCACAGGAGAAATTAGATTTATAGGATTATTCAAAACCAGTATGAATCTAGAGGGGATAGAACCTCACCTTAGACTGATTGAAAGCTACAAGAAATTGCACAAAGCACGTAAATTAATTACATAACATCATTTCCTGTTGTGACATAAGAAGAAACAACAGGAAACATAATTTATTGATTAAACCTCATCAGTTCCTTCATTTAAATGATCAAACAGGTAAGTACTCAGATAACGCTCACCCGTATCAGGAATCATGGACAATATAACAGACCCTGGATCTGCTTTGTCGGCAATTCTCATGGCAGCTGCAAATGTAGCGCCGGCAGAAATTCCGCAGAATATGCCTTCTTGAGAAGCCAAACCTAGTGAATATTTTTTGGATTCATGTTCGTCCACAGCAATCAAATCATCGTAAATTTTTTGATTCATTACATCACCTATAAAATCAGGTGTCCAACCCTGTAATTTGTGTGGTGTCCATTCTTTGCCTGCTAACAATGATGCCTCTACTGGTTCAGTGGCCACTATCTTAATATCTGGTCTGGCTACTTTTAAGACTTCACCTACACCTGTGATGGTGCCACCAGTTCCATAGCCACTGACAAAATAATCTAAACGTTTGCCGGCAAAATCGGATAATATTTCAGGTCCAGTTGTTGAGCGATGGTAAGCTGGGTTGGCTTCATTCTCAAATTGGCGTGTTAAAAACCAGCCATTTTTTTCTGCCAATTCTTCGGCTTTTTTAACCATACCGGTGCCTCTTTCTGCAGCTGGTGTTAGGACCACTTTTGCGCCCAATGCACGCATTAATTTTCTGCGTTCTATAGAAAATGAGTCTGCCATTACGGCAACAAATGGATGGCCTTTTGCAGCACAAACCATGGCCAAAGCAATGCCTGTATTGCCTGAAGTGGCTTCTATCACTGTTTGTCCAGGTTTTAAAAGACCTTTTGCTTCAGCATCAACGATTATGGCATGGGCCAATCGGTCTTTAACAGATGCCATTGGATTGAATGATTCAACTTTAACATACATATCGACGTGATCTGGTGCCAAGTTGTTTATTTTTATAACTGGCGTGTTGCCAATGGTATCTAAAATTGATTGATATATCATGTCTTTTCCCCTTAGGTGTATTGTTATTTTTTTGGTCGATCCCAGTTGTTTAATTTTTCGTACTTACAGATTCAATGTTAATTTTGTTACAGGTTTTAGAAAATTTTTTATTTTCCACTGAAATAATATCGCATCAATGTTACATCTGATTGATGGGTTTCCAATACTATATTAAATAATTTGTTATGGCAATCCTTAACTCTTCATGACACAAAACAACTGTTAGGGTTAATGGCTTCTTGGTTTCCATTTGAAATCTGATCCTTATATATTAATTCAGCCATTTTTCTTAATCTGGCAAATTCACCTTTTTCAGCCCCAATTTTACTGGTTATTCTATGGAAATTTTTTGAAACTAAAAAACCGGATCTAGATAAGGGAAATAATGTGTTACTTATACATGTATAAGCATGATTAAATTCTTTTTTTTGATCATTTATGCTTTCATACTTGTCTAAATTACCCTCGTTTTCATGAATGGATAATTGTATGTCGTATCCCAACCATTTTGAAAGAACGGTATAACTGTTATTAATCAGTGTGTTTGAAATTTTCAAACAATCTTGAACAGATGATAAGTTGTCTTTACAAGCCTGTTTTATAAGTCTGTAATAATTATCACTAGGAATGGCCATTTCAATTCCGACCATTGTGCTAAACAACAAGTGTTCATTTAATTCTATTTGAGTATATTGTTGCTTTAATTCAGTTAAACCAAATGCATTTAAATTCTTATCAATATGGCTTTGTGGGGCTGGGTAGTCTTCGATATAGTTTTGCACCAATTGCGTAAACTCTGTTTGAGTATTAAAATGGTTATTAATGTACTGGGCTTTAGCAATAGTAGTGAGGGCTGCTTCGATTTCTGAAGGTGTTTCTGATTTAACTGCATTATCTAATAATGATACATAACTTCTAATATTGTTTGGTTCTAAATCGATTAGTTTCTGTGCTAATCGTTGATTGTCACATAAGTTATTTATTTTTTTATTACAAAATGCCGATAGCATTAATAAAGCCTGAGGACCAACACTATCATCTTTTAGTATCTCTTGAATAAAATTATCCAGTTTGTATGTGTTTATTTTATTGGTTAAAGCTGATTCAGAATCACCATTTTCAATGGGGTAAATTAAATTTCGAATCGCAAAAATTCTAATGTTAGGGTTAGGGCTGTCTAATATTTCATCAAATAATCCACTATTCCATTGACTGTATTCTTGTTGATTGTGCTTTTTCACAGCTGATTCTTCTTGCATTACAAGGTCAACATAACCATTCAATTTTTCTTGGTCTGTGGCCGAGACAAAACCAATAAATAAGATTGTGGCAATAATTATTACTTTCATACTTTTAATTCAGTTGGATTATCATTTATTATATCAGCAGTTATTGGTTTCTCATGTGCTAGAAGTCAGTATCATTTCACTTAAATATATGTGAGTGCCTTAATATTATCAAAAAAGGCTTTAAGCTTTGATAGGTCAAGATTGCCATCAGTCCTGACTCCACTGCATAAATCTAAACCATAGGGTTGTACTCTAGTAATCGCATCTTGTACGTTGTCAGGTGTCAGCCCTCCTGCTAAAAATAAAGGCACATCGATTGCATTTTTAATTTGTAAGCTCAATTCCCAATTGTGAGTCTTACCAGTGCCTCCTAATTCTTTGATTTCAAGATTTGGATTACCACTGTCTAACAAAATGTAATCGACATGTTTTGAAGCTTTTATGGCCTGTTTGACACTGTTTTCATCAATTACATGGATGACTTGAATCAATTCAACATGGGGCAAAGCCATTCTGATGTCTTGATAATTGCCACTGGTTAATTCATCTACTATTTGGATACTTGTGGTGTTTACTTTTTTATGGTGCTCTATGATGTTGTTTGCTGAAGTTTCTGAAGTCAATAAAAATGTCGAAATGTCGCTGCTTGTTTTATCGGCAATTTCTTTAATTAATTGATTATCAATAATGCCAGGCCCGCTGGGCATTGGACCAACTAAACCTAATACTGATGCACCTAATTTTATGGCAACTTCAGCTTCTTTTGGGCTACTTATACAACAAATTTTAACTTTTGGTGTTTTATTCATCGATGTTATCTTAACAGCAAGATTTTTTTAATTCAACGGCGTCATGTTGCACGTCTTGTTGTAAATATTGCTCTTTGTTTTCAGAATACCTGATGGACAGAGAATTTTTGTGACCACGAAGTAACAGAGTGACTCTAAATAATTCCTCCATTACGTCTATGACTCTGTCCTTGAATGAGCTATCTTTCATGGTACCATCATCGTTAAATTGTTTGTAAGCCATTGCCACTGATGACTGATTGGGAATGGTAAACATGCGCATCCAACGACCCAAAATTCTTAAACTGTTGACCGCATTAAAAGATTGAGATCCACCACTGACCTGCATCACAGCCAATGTTCGACCTTGAGTAGGGCGCACAGAACCAATGCTTAAAGGTATCCAATCAATTTGGTTTTTAAATACGGAAGTGATATTGCCATGAACCTCGGGTGAAGACCACACCATTGCCTCAGACCAAATTGCCATTTCCATTAATTCTTGAACTTTGGGGTGGTCTCTAGAAGAGTGATCAAACATCGGTAATCCTGTTGGATCAAATATTTTAACCTCAGCACCAAAATGTTCTAGAACTTTTGCCGCTTCTTGAGTTAGTTTTTTACTGTATGATTCTTCCCTGAGTGATCCGTATAACATTAAGACTTTAGGAGGGTGATCTGCAATTGGTTGCTTTTTGATATCATCAATAACAGATGTGATTGTGTGTTCGGGTAATTTGTATTTTTGCATTTTCTTCTACTGGTAAATTTATCTATTGGAACGGATTATGTACAACATTCGGTTGAGCAACATTCGTCTTTTAAAAACCCCATCAAATCATCTAAAGTTTTAAATTGAGCAATGCACCTTAAAACGCGACCTTCTCGCGTTTGTTGAATTAGGTTTACCTTTATTAATCGACTTAAATGGTGTGAGAGTGTAGAGGCGGGAACATCCAATTGGTTCTGAATTTCTGATACCGATAATCCAGAATGTCCTGCTTTGACTAAGTATTGATAAATACTTAAGCGGGTTACGTGTCCCAGTTCTAAGAGTTGTTCTGCTGCTTTTTCTATTTTCATGCTTGCATAATAATCAGAATTATTTATTATTGCAATATATTTCGATTATTCTAGAAATATAAAACAGTGTAATTTGAAATTAGAACATGAATTAATAAAAAAGGCTTAATATACTGTGGTATATTAATTGCACTTTAAAAACGAGTCATTTTGTTATGAAACTAACTTATCAATTACTAATATTGATTGCTATATCATTTACTGCATCAGCTGATACCAATACTTTAAGTAAAGAACAAAGCCAAGCTGTAGATAAAATATTTAGCGACTGGGACAAAGCCAACGCACCGGGTTGTGGATTAGGGATCATAAAGGATGGCAAATTGATTTATGCCCGTGGTTATGGAATGGCAAATTTAGAATATGACTTGCCAAATAATTCACAATCGGTTTATAGAATAGGATCTACATCCAAACAATTCACAGCAGCATCGATTGTGTTATTGGCAGAAAATGAAAAATTAAGTTTGGATGACAGTTTGAATAAATTTTTCCCTGATTTTCCTGACTACGCTAAAGATATTACAGTTCGTCATCTATTGAACCACACCAGTGGCATACGAGATTACTTGACAATATCCTATCTTAAAGGGCTGCAGGGAGATGATTTTTTTACTGATAAGGATGTCATGCGTTGGTTGATTAATCAAACAGAATTAAATTTTGATCCAGGTGAAGAGTATGTTTACAGTAATTCCGGTTATTGGTTGTTGGGTCAAATAGTTAATCAAGTGGCTGAGATGTCGATGGCAGATTTTGCCATGCAAGAAATTTTCAAACCCTTAGGCATGAGCAGCACCCATTTTCACAATGACCACACAGAAATTGTAAAAAACAGGGCCTCTGGTTATGTGCCAAATGATAAAGATGGATTTCAAATTAGCATGACCACACTCGATATGATTGGAGATGGCGGAATATTTACCAGTATAGAAGACATTAAAAAATGGGATGATGCCTATTATGAATCAAAAGTATTAAGTAATGAATTTTGGAAAACAATGACCCAAACAGGAAAGTTAAACAATGGTGAAGACATTGATTATGCTTCAGGATTAATTGTTAATAAGCACAAAGGCTTGAATACAGTCAGTCATGGTGGTGCTTTTGTCGGTTTTCGTGCTGAACTCTTGCGTTTTCCAGATCAAAAATTGTCAGTGGCCATTTTTACCAATAGAGGCGATGCCAATCCATCATCAATGGCATACCAAGTGGCTGATGTGTTTTTAAGTGATCAATATCAAGTAAAGGAAGAAACATCTGATGCATCAGAGATAGTAGAGTCCATCATTGATAGTGAAGAATATTCAGCTAAACAATTGCTCGGAAGTTATCAGTTAAGGCCTGGAATGGACATAACAATAACATTAGTCAATGATAAGGTACATGCATTACAAAGTTGGAATAGTGAAGAGTATGACCTTATCAAAGGTGAATTGAACTCTTATACAATTGATGATTCTGGTGACATTAAATTTACCTTTGCCGATTTACAAGATAATTCAACACAAAAAATATGGGTGGATCAACAAGGCCGGAAATCAGAATTGAAACGCAAAGAAGAAGTTGATTTATCAAATATTAATCTAAAAGAATTTGTTGGTAGCTATTACAGTTCAGAGCTTGATGTGATTTACAAAATAACTTTAGTCGGTGAAACATTAAAATTACAGATGAAGAACAACGATCCAGAGAAACTTAACTTAGTCGATAAAGATTTGTTGAGCTTTCAAGGGTCAATGTTTCAATTCAAAAGAGAAAATGATGAAATTTATGATTTTGTAATGAATGCTGGCCGAGCCAAAAACTTAAAGTTCGTGAAACAATAAACAAATGACAAAAACATCTATTAAAACAGGATTAAATTTTGATGCCAGTTATTCAGAGCAACTTGAAGGGTTTTATGCATCATCCAGTGGTGAAAAACTCAAGGCACCAAAAGTCATCGCATTCAATGAATTATTGGCTGATGAATTAGGGCTCAATTATAAAGACCTGAGTCAAGATGAATTGGCACATCTATTAACAGGCAGTATTAAGGCAGAGGGATCAAATCCATTTGCGCAAGTTTATGCGGGGCACCAATTTGGCGGATTTAGTCCACAATTGGGCGATGGCCGAGCCATAATGTTAGGCGAAGTGATTGATTCAAATGGAATACGCCGAGACATTCATTTAAAGGGCTCAGGTCAAACACCCTTTTCTCGAGGTGGAGATGGAAAAGCTGCAATTGGGCCTGTATTGCGAGAATACCTATTGGGTGAAGCGATGTATGCATTAGGTATTCCTGCAACTCGTGGATTGGCAGCTACTTTGACAGGTGAAAAAGTCATGCGAGATAAATTACTTGATGGCGCTGTTGTAGCAAGGGTTGCCAGTAGCCACATTAGAACAGGAACTTTTCAGTATTTTGCTGCCAGAGGAGAACAAGAACAAGTTAAATTGTTGGCAGATTACACCATTAATCGTCATTTTCCTGAATTAACAGAAAGCGAAAATCCCTACATAGCATTATTAAGAGCCGTGCGAGATAGACAAGCTGAATTAATCTCTCAATGGGTACTGGTCGGGTTTGTCCATGGTGTGATGAATACCGACAACATGACCATTTCTGGTGAAACCATAGATTTTGGACCTTGTGCTTTTATAGATAATTATGATGAAAATGCTTCTTTTAGTTCAATAGACAGACAAGGCCGATATGCCCTAGGCAATCAACCTTATATGGCACAATGGAACACAGCGCGATTTGCTGAAACCTTATTACCATTGTTGGATGATGACAATGAAAAAGCCATTACAATTGCGACAGAAGAAATCCAAGAATTTACACCAATTTATCAAAAGCATTGGTTACAAGGAATGAACAATAAGATAGGTTTGTCGCAAATCCAATCAGGAGATTTTGAATTAGCCAATGAATTGATAGCGGCTTTACAAGTCGAAAATGTAGATTATACTCAGTTCTTTAGGAGCCTTAGTGAAGTAATAAATGGCGATGTTCAAAAAACATATGAGTTATTTGAAAATACAGACAAATTCGAAAAATGGTACAAAAACTGGAATAATCGGTTGTTATTAGAAAGTAGTTCAATAGAAGCAACTATAGAATCTTTGAATTCGGTGAATCCCATCTATATCCCACGCAACCATTTGGTTGAAGAAGCCTTACAAGCTGCAGAAGAAGATGATTTTAAACCTTTTGAAAAATTATTATCAGTATTGACCAGCCCTTATGAAGAAAGAACTGGTCTTGAAAAATTTGCCAACCCAGCTCCTAAAGGATTTGGGCCATACAAAACATTTTGTGGCACTTAAAACTGAATATAATCACTCGGGTTCACATGCTTATTGTCTTTCAACAATTCTAAATGCAAATGCGGACCAGAGGCTTTGCCTGTTTCACCAACATGGCCAATGAGTTGACCTGCTTCTACTTTATCGCCTGCGGAAACATTACGGCTATTTAAGTGTGCATATACACTGTGAAATCCATCATCATGATCAATAATGATTAAAGTGCCATAATTTTTTCGTTTTTCCAGTAAGTCGGTTGAAACCCTGACCACACCAGAACTTGCTGCAACAATCGGTGTATCTATTGATGCGCCTAAATCTATGCCTTTATGAAATTGATGGAATTTATTATTGGCTCCATATTTTGATGTCACTTTGGCTTGTTTGACTGGATTTACCATATTGATTTGTTCACTATCAGGTGATGCAAATGATTGAGGTTGAGTAATAAACATCACTATTCCAACAGATAACGCTGTGGCCCATAATTTTTTCTTTTTGGGTTTAAGCTTGACTTCAGTGTTTATTGGTTTCATTATATTGTTAATTCTCATAGTTAGACTCCTATGTGTTTTCATTGAGAAGGCTGCAACCATATGATTAGACGTCGTAGTTGCAGATTGGCGGAGGATCTTTAGCATAGTTTGTGCATAGATCTTCCGCAAATGGGGTTTTTGAATCAATACCTCTGAATCACAATGGGCTTCAATCGCCCAATTCATGTTTTTCTGAAATACTTTTACAAAGGGATTAAACCACAAAGCACAAGCAATAAAATGGCTGAACATAACCATTAATTGATCACGATTTCTTAAGTGAATTAATTCATGTTCAATGATTAGATTAATTTCTTGATGTGAAAGTTGGGAATCCTTAATTATAGATTCTGGTAATACCAAATATTGCTTTCGCCACTGATAAACAAAAGGTGAAATGGCAAGTGGAGATAACAAAACATCAATTTTAGTTTGTTTTTGAATCCTTGTTAGATGCTTGTAACTCTGATGGTTTATTAATGGTTTTGTATCTATAATATTTTTTGAACTCTTAATTATTGAGTGAACCAATCTGATATTAACTATCAGGCACTTTAGCGCATAAAGCAACCCAGTCAGATAAATACACAACCAAAAAACCGATGCCACACCTATTGTACTAATTTCTTGTATTGGCAATTGGTTTGTTGTGGTGATTAAAGGTGTAGTGGATACTGTTTCGTTGAATACAAGCTGCAATTGGCTGAAATCAAAAACACTGAATTCTTGAGTGTAATTTGGGAGAATACTAAACATCAATGGTAAGGCTGATAAGGCGATTAATGCAATCCAATAATCTCGCCACATATATACAATTGAGGACATACGTGTAGATACTTGTACCAAAACGAAAAGAGCTAAACTCAAACTTAAAGAATAAAGGCACATTACAATAAATTCAGTTGAAAAATCTACTATGTTAATCATGTTCATTGGTCTTTCTCATGAAAGTCGGCATTGATGTATTTTTCTAATTTATCTAGCTCATTGTTATTGAGTAATTTACTATCGGTGAACATTGAGACTGGTAATGGGCTGTCTACCTCTAATATCCGTTGGGTCAAATCTGAAACAAAATTGGCCAATATTTCGATTTTTTCTACCATTGGGAAAAACACTTTAATTCCATGTGAATTTTCAAATTTCAAATAATTTTTATCATGCATGCGGTCTAAGGTTTTCCTGGTTGAAGAATAAGACCAGGATAATTTATCGCAAACATGCTCGTGTACTTCTTTAGCACTCATGGGAGATTCTTGCCACAAGGCTTTAAGAATGACCAATTCTGTTGGTGATGGTTTTTTCTTATCTGAGTGCATAATTTTGTACAACATTTGATTGTTGTCGCCACGTTACTACATGTGTCGCATTGATGCAAATAAATAATCACATAAAATCCATTTTAATCATATTAGTCTATTCATGAGATTGGTTTATTTCAGTTTTTTACCCATATTATGACTTTTGGGATAGTGTGCTTAATGTAAAAGTTTAGTAAGATTATGTGCGAATTTATTATAAATAGAAGAATAAGGAGCACAACAGATGAAAACCAGTAAAAGTTTTTCATTGATTTTGTTGTTATTGACTAGCATTGGCTTTGCTAAAACAACAAAATCATACAACGAAAACGAAATCGATATTCCATACACAAAGTATACCTTAGATAATGGATTAACATTGATAGTTCATGAAGACCACAAAGCCCCAATAGTGGCATTAAATGTTTGGTATCATGTTGGATCAAAAAATGAAGAAGAAGGCCGCACTGGTTTTGCACACCTGTTTGAACATTTAATGTTTAATGGCAGTGAAAATTACGATGATGATTGGTTCAAACCAATGGATAAAATTGGTGCAACTGGATTAAATGGTACAACAAATCAAGATCGGACAAACTATTTTGAAACTTTTCCAAAAGAAGCCATTGATGCAGCTCTATGGTTAGAATCTGATCGAATGGGGCATTTGTTGGGGGCAGTAACACAAGAAAAATTGGATGAGCAACGTGGGGTTGTTCAGAATGAGAAAAGGCAAGGTGAAAATCAACCCTATGGAAAAGTATTTACAGCCATATTAGAAAATGTCTATCCAAAGGGCCATCCGTACTCATGGTCTGTGATTGGTTCAATGGACGATTTAAATGCCGCCAGTTTAGAAGATGTTCAAACTTGGTTCAAAACCTATTACGGGGCAGCCAATACAACATTAGTTGTTGCAGGTGATATCACCCCTGAAGTGGCATTAGAAAAAGTTAAGAAATATTTTGGTCACATACCTTCTGGTCCACCTTTAACAGTACAGTCCGAATGGATTGCAAAAAGAACAGGAACACATAAACAAGTCATGTATGACCGTGTGCCACAATCACGTGTTTATAAAATATGGAATGTTCCTAACAGCAGCTCACCAGAAACTGATTATCTGGACTTAGTCTCAGCTGTCTTATCTGCGGATAAAAACTCACGATTATACAAACGATTGGTTTATGATGAAAAAGTAGCTTCAGACATTAATGCTTTTTCATTTGCATCAGAAATTGGTGGCCTATTTGGAATTATAGCGACTTCTTTAAAAGAAGAAGATATGGCATATATAGAACAAGCCATTGATGAAGAAATACAGATGTTTTTAAAAGATGGACCAACTAAAGAGGAATTGGCAAGAGTTAAAACAAATTACAGAGCAAACTTTATCAGAGGGCTGGAGCGTATCGGCGGATTCGGTGGGAAATCTGATATCCTAGCAAGAAACTATGTTTATAATAAAGATCCAAATTATTTCAAACAAAGTTTAAAACGCATTGCAAAAGCTTCACCTAAACAATTACAAGAGGTGGCTACTAAGTGGTTAACAGATGGAGAATATCAGTTAGAGGTTTTACCCTTTCCAAAATACACAGTCAGCGAAGAACAAGTTGACAGGTCAACAGGATTGCCTGAACTTACATCATCTGAAGGTGTTAAATTTAATGACTTTGAGAGAGCCACTTTGTCAAATGGCTTAAGGGTGATTGTTGCCAAACGTGATTCTTTACCCGTAGTTAGGATGCGCATGATGTTAGATGCTGGTTTTGCTGCAGATCAATTTAGTAAACCAGGCGTCGCAAACTTAACCATGGGCATGTTAGATGAAGGTACTAAAAATTTATCGTCTCTTGAAATCAGTGAAATACAATCAAATTTGGGCAGCAGACTGAATGTCAATGCAGGTTTAGATGTCAATACCATCAGTTTAAATACCTTAACTGAAAACTTATCACCATCGTTGGAATTGTTTGCCGATGTCATTCTTAATCCTAGCTTTCCTGAAAACGATTTTGAGCTATTAAAAAAACAACAATTAGCAGCAATAGAACAAGAAAAGAATTCACCATTTGGAGTCGCTACTCGATTGTTACCTAAATTAATTTATGGTGAAGATCATGCCTATTCTGCACCATTCTCAGGATCAGGCGATGTAGAATCAGTAACGTCTATTACAACAAAAGATTTAAAACAATATTACAAAACTTGGTTTAAACCCAATAATGCCACCTTAATTGTGACTGGTGATACCAGTGTTAAAGAAATTACACCGATGTTAGAAAAAGCCTTTAAATCTTGGAAGAAAGGAGAAGTGCCATTCAAGAAAATTGATCTAGTACAAAAACCATCAGAACCAATCATATACCTGATTGATCGCCCTGATTCTCAACAATCTGCGATTATGAATGCACAAATTATGCCAAGATATGGTTTCGATGAAGAAATGTCATTGCAAGCGGCTAATGGTGTCTTAGGTGGTGGTTTCACTGCACGCATGAACATGAATCTCCGAGAAGACAAACATTGGTCTTATGGTGCCCGTACCCAATTGCAAAACACTCAAGGTCAACGCCCATTATTAACAATGGCCCCGGTTCAAACCGATAAAACCGCTGAATCCATGCAAGAGATTTATAAAGAAATTTCTGGCATTATTGGAGAAAAACCAGCTACTGCTGAAGAGTTGTCTACTGTTATGGATAAGCGTGTACTCACTCTTCCAGGACGTTGGGAAACATCGGCTGCAGTAGAAAGAGATTTGGCCACAATAGTCACATATGGTTTAGATGATGGCTATTGGGACAGTTATGCTGATAAAGTGACGTCTGTTAATTTAGAGCAAGTGAACAAAACGGCAAAAGATCATATGAATCCGGATCAAATGATTTGGGTAGTTGTCGGTGATATGGAAAAAGTAGGCGATAAAATTGAGGCCTGTCTCTTATACACATCTGACGCTGCCGAC
>OJDV01000292.1_pt1 | contig 18427 bp, 12 predicted proteins | sample 1592911 | NCBI WGS metagenome assembly OJDV01 (sample SAMN05416860, study PRJEB24817) | seawater metagenome | isolation source: Sea water | place: Canada:Atlantic | collected 2013-11 | reverse complement strand
GAGATTTCTGCCTGTCTCGTGGGCTCGGAGATGTGTATAAGAGACAGACATTATCTACATTATATAATGCCCGACCTAGAAAAAAAACAATCAAAAATATATGTCTGCTTTCTGGATAATTTTTTGTTTATGAGTACAACAATAATCATTTTGGAAAATTACTTTAAAAAAAATAACAATTAAAGATCAAGAATATGAATAAAAATCAGAAGCGTAACGCAAGGTATTGTAAAACTTATGCAGAGAGGACTAGGTAGCTGCCATTATTCATCATAATTGTGCCCTATGGTGTTCATATTACCCTTATATTATTGGTAACACTCAAAACCTTAATATAGAATTATGACTATCATATCTCAAGTAATATTACCCTTATTGCTGCTTGCCAGCCCTTTTGTCATTGTTTTCATACTTGTCAATAAATTTAATCCCAATAAATTATCTTATAAATTTGCTGTGGCTTTGGCTTTAATAACTGCCTTTATACTGATTTGGGTCAATCTGGCAGTCGGGATAATTGGCAGCCCTGATAATAATGCTAATCTAATGTTCTTTGCAATACTACTTATTGGCATGCTGGGTGCCATCAAAGTAAGATTTCAATCCATAGGGATGTCTTATGTAATGCTTTTATTGTCACTGTCACTTATCCTAATCGCCGCTATAGATATGATTTTTAGGCTTGGATTTCAAGGTCCTATATGGCCATTTGATACCATTGGTGCCTCTTGCCTATTGGCACTATTGTGGTTTGGATCGGCTTTATTATTTCGAAGAGCAGCACAGATTCAACATTTGGAAACCCTAGAAGAACAGGAAGGTTGTTCTTGAAGTGGTATTTTAGTATCTGTATAAATGTTTTCGACCTTAATTGTAAAATGTTATCTGTACATTGTTAATTGAAATGTATGCTATACTTATTGTGCATTTACTCATAAAATAATCATGGAAAACACAGAGTCTTCATTAGAAAATTTTAGAGAAGAATACCGCAGTAAAATTCCCAGTTATTATGTAGGCTGGGTACATTTTATGTTGACTACAGTTATCGCCTTTAGTGTGATCATCATAGGAATAATGATGTTAGATAACGTTCAAGGCATAGAGTGGATAACTGTGCCATTGGCTTTTCTTTATACAAATCTCATTGAATATTTGGGCCACAAAGGACCCATGCACCACCAAAAGAAATACTTGAAATTGATTTATAAAAGACACAGCAAGGAGCACCATGTTTTTTTTACCGACCAACACATGCCATTTGGCAATTCTCGTGATTATATTGCTGTGTTGTTCCCTATTCCACTGATACTGTTTTTCTTCGGTTTGATTGGTGTGCCCACTTGGTTCTTGATATCATGGTTGTTCACAGCCAATATTGCATGGTTGTTTGTTATCACCAGTGTCACTTATTTTATCAATTACGAATGGTTACACTTTGCCTACCATTGTTCGGACAATTCATGGGTAAATAAAATACCAGGTTTCAAAAGTCTCAAGAAACTCCACACCCACCACCACAACCAAAAACTGATGGCGCATTATAATTTTAATATTACATATCCCATTTGTGATAAATTGTTTGGGACATATTATAAAGGGAAATAATCAACTAGTAGTTTAAGTATGTTTAGCTTCTATAAATTCTGCAATAATAATCATATTAACAAACTTTATGTGTCGTCTAAAACATACTCACTTAGCGATTGATTAGTTAGACACCAATCGCTTTGCCTTTCATTAAATCTAAGAACAAGAACAAAAAAACTATTAAGCATTGACTCAACGACTATGGACTGAAAGTCCATAGGTAGTTATAAAGGACTTAAAGTCCTTTGTCATCCTCGCGAATGCGGGGATCCAGTATTTAAAAATCGATATTTGTATAAATAGTATCCATTTTATTATTGAGCTGTTGGATTCCTGCTCTCGCTAAAGCTCGGCTGGAATGACAGAGTTCTTATTTAAAACCTTAAATAGATAAAATGTGTACCAGCTAAAGCCTTGCACTAAAAGTGCATAGTTTTAACTAGCGTGTTGGAACAATAAATGATTTTATTTGTTGTTGATTATACTAGAGAGCTTCGCACAACTCATGATACATGTTAAAAAGTGACAATAAAAATCACTCTGCGTTATATAGTTTTTTAATAGCAAGCCATTAGGTACATTTTTTGCCCTGATTGATGAGACCTGACAAAATTTATGGATTCAAGTAATTATTTAGGGAAATGTGTCATTGGTTCAATCAATTTTTTAGCTATTTAACCTTACGTGACATAAATTAACAAAATATCTGCAAACACTCTCATTAATAGGAGTAGAATAAACATTAATTCTGAAGGTATGTAAAGCACATGATTAAATCTAAATCTATTTTTATCTTATCGTTTGTTTTGTCTCTATTGGTATCCAATATTTCAAAAGTAAATGCCCAAGTCTGTGCAACACCCACCAAAGATGGTGACAATAACAGTTTAAATGGAACTGTTAATTCTTATTGGACACCAGCCAATGGAACTTATAACGGAGCCTCCTCTGCCATTTCAATCAGCACAAGAAGAGGAGCCAGTGTAAATATTCAATCCGGCGACTTGGTTTTAATCATTCAAATTCAATGTGCCAATATAAACAGCACAGATTCGGATGCTTATGGGGATGGTGTTTCTGGTGATAATGACATCTATGGCTCACTTATTGCCACCGGTTACTCAGATCCTGCAGGCAGTTGTTTAGCAGGCAGGTATGAATACCTTAGAGCTGGTCCATTAACCAGTTCTAGTAGCCTAGATTTATCGCAAAATCCATTAACAAATACTTACGTTCAAGCGGCAATAACAAATACAACAGGCTTAAGAAGATTTCAGGTGATCCGAGTTCCACAATATAACAGTGCCACACTCAGTGGCAGTGTCACGGCCCCCGTATGGAATGGTTTAACTGGTGGTGTTGTTGCTTTAGATGTGGCAAATCAACTAGATTTTGCTTCATTTAGTGTTAATGTTGATGGCTTGGGATTCAGAGGGGGTGGAGGTCGTGCAAGAAGTGCAAATAATGCTGTCTTAAGATACCGATCAATTGCTGATACCCGTCATGCAGTAAAAGGTGAAGGCATTGTTAGCACACCAAGATATGTCAGCACTAACAGGAGCCCCACCTCTTCTGCAACGACCACAATTGTTGATTTAGTTGGTACTGGCATGGGCTACCCTTCTGGCACTGCATCTCCAGCTGATTTCGCAAGAGGCGCACCTGGTAATGCTGGAGGTGGTGGAACTTTTTGGGATGGCGCAAGTGATAATGGAGGAGGAGGAGCCGGAGGCAATGGTGGTGCTGGAGGCCGTGGTGGTGCGGGCTGGCGCTCTGCAGGATACAGTGGAATTAATGCCAATTATTCAAATCTATCAGATAAGAAGTGGGGCTTTGGAGGCACTGCATTTACTTCATCTGTCTCTCGTCTAGTATTTGGCGGTGGTGGCGCTGCTGGTGATAATAACAACAATTCTACAGCGGTTGAGTCTAGTGGTGCAGCTGGAGGCGGTATAGTATTAATTAGAGCCAGAGAAATTCTAGGAACAGGGAATATTTTTGCTCGAGGTGCCAGGGCTTCAAATAATAGTCTCAATGATGGAGCTGGTGCTGGTGGCGCTGGTGGCAGTGTTATTGTTGTTTCCTCTGATATGAGTTCCTCGACTCTAACAATCAATGCTGCAGGTGGCCGTGGTGGTGACACTTGGTTAACAGGTGGTTCTGCTCATGGCACAGGTGGTGGCGGTGGTGGCGGTGTAGTTTACAGAACTGGTGCTGCAACAGTGGTTGTAACAGGAGGCACAAATGGCCTCACAAATACCAGTGATTCCCCTCCAGATGGAGCCAGTCATGGAGCAAAACCAGGCGATCCTGGCATAAATACATTGATTACAGTTCCTACTGATACACCAGGCATAAACACGGGTTTTAGATGCATGGATTTTGGGGATGCTCCGTCTTCTTATGGCTTAGCTAATCATAACCTCAATATCATACCTAACAATTTGCGAATTGGTGCCATCTTACCTGATGGAGATCGTTCAATTCTTAGTGCTATTCCTTCAATCAATGCGAATGCAGATGATTTAAACAATGCATCAGATGATGAAGATGGAGTGACTTTGCCTTCAGTTTCTACATTATCTGGTGTCTACACAGCAACTGTTATTGTCAGAAACAACAGTGGAGTCAATGCCAATTTATGTGGATGGATGGATTTTGATCAAGATGGACTATTTCAAGCAGATGAAAGTATCTGTCAAATTGTGACAAGTATGGGAGCTAATCAAAGTATAAGTATGGCTTTTACCGTTCCAGTGATTGACAGAACTAATACAGGACAAATATTTGGTCGATTTAGATTAACAACCAATGCTTTAACCACATCAAACCCCACAGGACTTGTTGATAATGGTGAAGTAGAAGACCATTCTGTTACGGTGACGACACTGCCTGTTAGTGTTTATAAATTCAACTCTAAATTAATCGGTGATAATTTAAACATAGTATGGGCTACAGCCTCAGAAACCAGTAACGCAGGATTTAATATTTGGGGTGTAAACAAAAGTGGATCAATCAAATTGAACACACAACTCATCCCTTCAAAAAGTACTGGAGTATTAAAATCTACCGAATACTTTCACACACTCAATGCTAACGGTTTAGAAATTGATGAATTGGCATTAAGTGCAATGGATGTTCGGGGCAATGAAGAGATTTTTGGTTACTATAAAATAGGCAAATCATTTGGCAGAAGCCATATGATAAAAAATACAGATTGGAACAGTATCAATGACAAAATCAACACCACTTTGTTAAGAAATAAATCATATAAAAACCAAAACACTGATAACAATAAATCTGCCCAGGAATTGAAATTATTGATAAAACCTAACAAAAGTGGCATGCAAAAAATCACTTATGAGGATTTAATCGCAAATGGACTTGATTTAACCGGTGTCAATAATAATGACATTGCTGTTACTATCAATGCATCACCAGTGCCTAGATTTGTTGGTGAAAATAATCAGTACATTGATTTAATTTTCAAAAATTCATACGATATTGATACCAGTGATTTATTTGGTCCTAATAGCAGTATTGATTTTTGGGCAAAACCTGCTGATTTTCCTGATGCAGAATATCTTGATTTTTATACTTATGAAATCAGTATTGCACCCGAATTGGTTAAAAAACACCAATATAAGCCTATCAGAGGCAATATTGCTGACACGACATATTTACACACTAAAACTGATGATAAAAACAATGCCTATGACTTTACTGTTCCCTCTGATGATCCTTGGTATGCCAAACGGTTGATTAATTTTAGTAATGATGGTGCCAAACAATACTCAGCAAATTTTGAAATCGATTCTGCATTGATTAACCAAGTAGGCAGTAGAATTAATGTCTCAGTCTCAGGTGGAACAAATATGCCTGAAAACCCAGACCATGAAGTGGGTATTTTTATTAATGATCAATTGATTAATACCACACAATTTGAAGGGGTTAGTGAAAAGTTAATTTCAGTTGATATGCCACAAAACTTACTACAAATTGGCAATAATGTAGTGACCTTAAAATTAACTGACGGCACCCAAGCCCAGTATGATATTGTCACGGTTGATCAGATTAGCTTGTCCTATAAAAGAGAATTAAATCCCATCGATGGTATTTTGGAAATAGAACAATTGAACAATAACAATAGTTTGCTTGTCAATAACATATCCAATCAATTGGAAAGTGCTGCCTCTTTTTATTCATATGATGGAAATAGCTTATCTATTCTAGAATCAGAATACAGTAATCAAAATACAATAAAAATTGCAAACAATAACTCTCAAACTGCCAGTTACTGGATTTCAAATTCTGTTAAAATAAATAAACCAGAAATTGGTGAGCTTATTGCAGTTCAAGATCTAATTACCGACAACAAGGATTACATTATAATAGCTCATCCAGCTTTTATCCCCCTCAATGAAGATTCGAATCATGCAATGAATCAATACATTAATGCCCGTTCAGCCGAAGGATGGAATATTAAATTGGTCTCAATTTTAGATATTCAAAATCAATTTAATGGCGGTATGAATTTACCCAATGCAGTGACTAAATTTTTAAGTGAATACCAAAAGACATCATCTATCAAACATGTATTGCTTGTAGGAAACGATTCTTATGATTATAAAAATCAACTTGGTATAAACAGCACAAGCTTTATTCCAACAATGTATACGCCAACTTTATATGTTCCGCATACACCAAGTGACGCATTATTAACTGACATTAATGGTGATGGCATATCAAATATTTCTATAGGAAGGTGGCCTGTAAGAAGCATGTCAGAGTTAGATAACATAGTCAATAAAACATTAAATTGGTCAACTTCAACAGATTTAAATGCCGTTTATATAACGGATATAGAAGACGATGAAATCCAATCTTTTGAATTACAAGCCAATAGAATGATTGAAACCATTAATGATTCGGCTGCCAATATTGAAGTGGTTGAAATTTTTCCAAACAATATACCTTATAATAATGGTGTAAATAGCGTTGATTTATCAAGAGAATTATTATTTAGTGCTTGGGAAAACAAACATAGCTTATCAAATTTTATAGGTCATGGATCACCCACACAGTGGTCAAGACAAGGTATTTTGGCATCAGGTGATTTAAACAATTTAAATAACCAAAATTTTCCAACTTTAATTGGTACATTAACCTGTTATTCCAGTTACTTTGTCTCTCCTGTCACTGACAGTTTGTCATTAACTTTAATGAATGGAGCCAATGAAATACCTAATGGTGCTGTGGCCATACATGGTGCCGCTACTTTATCAAGTTACTCTGGTAACGAAGTGTTTGCCAATCATGTATTAGAACAACAGTTACAAGGAAAGACATTGGGATCAGCTATTTTATCAGCCAGAAATTTAGCCCATTCTCTGGGTTACAATGATCAGGCGACTAACTGGATTTTACTTGGTGACCCCACATTAGTTTTAAACCTGGAGTCAGAAGAATAACGATTCGTAAAATTGTAATGGAATAGGCTTATTTATAACCAATCTGTTTAGATAACTTAATTTTACTTTTGGCAAAATTTCCTGTTCCAAATGCAATCTCTTTTCCCGCTTCATTATATAAGGTTGATTCTGCAACAAATAAATTTTGAGATTTGTACCTTATTTTTCCAACTGCTATTATTTTTCCTGAGCTGACTGGGCTAATAATATTGGTGTTAAAAGATGTTGTTAGTGCAAACACATCATCAATGATTGAATGTACTGCAAAAAATGCAGCATCATCTAACAGTTTGAAATATACTGCTCCATGAATAGCTCCCAGTGCATGAAAGTATTTTTCAGAGATTTCTAGTGAAATTGTTGCCTTTTCTAACTCTATTTCACATTCAGTTGTATCAAATATTTTTGTATTAACATTCGCATTCAGATACATGTTTTTGAGTTTTTCAAAATGTTTTTTATTCATGTTTCATTATCTCTGATTATTTTTAATTTATTTTAACACCAATAACATTTAAGATTCAGCCAAAAGTTGCTGAACCAAAACTGGTAATGCCACTCCAGCATTTTGTTTAATGATAGTGATATTATCTCCATTAGATTTCATCACACTGTTGGGATCAATGTTATAAATTTTCGCCATTGGTGAAGCAAAGTCCAGCAACCCTGCGGCTGGATAAACTTGTAATGAAGTCCCTATAACTATCACAAAATCTGCTTTATGCATCAAGGGAATTGCTGATTCAATCATAGGAACAGCTTCACCAAACCAGACAATATTCGGGCGAAGTTGTGACTTTAACTCACACATTTTACCCATTTTCATCTCTACATCATCAATTTCATAAACCAATTGAGAATCGATACTGCTGCGAGATTGGTTGATTTCGCCATGTAAATGCATCACTTTTGAAGACCCTGCTCTTTCGTGTAAATCATCAATGTTTTGTGTCACAACATTAACATTGAAACGTTTTTCTAAATCGACCAAAGCCCTATGCGCTTTATTGGGTTGTGCCAATCTAATCTGTTTTCTGCGTTCATTATAAAACCTTAACACCAACTCAGGATCACGTTGCCAAGCTTCAGGTGTTGCTACATCCGTAACCTTGTGATTTTCCCACAAACCATCACTGCCTCGAAAAGTCTTAATGCCACTTTCAGCACTGATACCTGCTCCTGTTAGAATGACTATGTTTTTCATGGTTTAAAAATTTATGATCTTTGCTCTTAATATTTTGCTCTTGATCTTTAATTACAGATTGTTAATTACTAATTATTAATTGACAATAGTATTCATCTGGAATATCGGCAAAAGCATGGCCAAGACTATGAGTAAGATCATCATGCCAACGATAAGAATAGCTACAGGTTGCAGAATACTAACTATGGATGTGAGCTTGTGGTTGACGTCGCGTTCTTGAGTATCTGCGGCGCGTTCTAACATTTCACTCAATATTCCTGATTGTTCACCTGAGTTGATTAATCTGATAGTCATGGGTGGAAAATAACCATTGGTTTTTAAAGATTGGCTTAAACTTGATCCTTCGCGGACTTGGGTGGCGGTTTTTTCGACCGATTGTTTGATGGCTAGATTTTTTATTACTTTACTCGATAAGGATAGTGCTTGAACAATGGGAACGGTACTTTTGGTCAAGATGCCCAATGTACGGGTAAATCTTGCTGATTGAGCGATACGAATAAACCCGCCTAGTATCGGCATTTTTAATAAAAACTTGTGCCATTTGAATTTAAAATCTTGGTTTTGTAATGCCAAAATAAATAACACAATGGCAACCAAAATCACAACAAACATGGCCAAACCATAATGTCTAACCCAATCACTTAAGCTCACTAAAGCACGGGTAATTAAGGGCAATTCGGCCTTATTGTTTTCGAAGACTTGTATCACCTTTGGTACGATATAAACCATTAAGCCAGAGACCACAGCAATCGATGTCACAATCAACAATACGGGGTATAATAACGCCATCCATGATTGTTTACTCATGTCTTCTCGCTGTTCCAAATATTCTGCTAAACGAAGCAGAACTTCATCTAAATTGCCCGATTGTTCTCCGGCTTCAACACTGGTTGTTATCAATTCATCAAAAGCTTTAGGAAACAACCCCATGGCATAGGCCAAAGTTTGTCCCTCCATTAGCTTGGATTTAAGTGTGATTAAGATTTTCTTAGAATTTTTATGGTCACTTTGTTCTGTAATGGTAGTTAATGCCTCATCTAATGGCAGACCTGCTTTTAGAAGTGTTGACAGTTGTCTTATCATTATAGGCAGTTCGCCTGAACGCAGTTTGGTCTTGTGTTTTTTTTCAGAATCTCCGGAATCAGATGCTATGTTTCCGTCTACTTTCTCAATACTAATGGGGATTAGGTTTTGATCACGCAGTAATTGGCGTACATGTTTTTCTGTATCTGCCTGTATTATCCCTGACTTATTTTTGCCTAATTTATCGAGTGAGTTGTATTCAAATGCGTCCATGAACGTGTTAGGTTACTCTGAGAATTTCATCTGCGGTAGTTATGCCCTGGCACATTTTCAATATACCATCTTGTCTAATTGATACCGATGATTTACGTGCCAAAGTTTCTAGTCTTTGTTCTGAGGCACTTTTATGTATTAATGCTTTCATTTTCTCATCAATTTTAATGAGTTCATAAATACCAGTTCGCCCAGAATAAGCTTCTTGAATTGATAATTTTTCATCAGCACGATATAGGGTTTGAGGTTCGATGTTAAATAATTTGCATTCATCAGCATCTGGTTGATAGGCAATTTTGGTTGATGGATTCAAAACCCTTACCAGTCTTTGTGATAAGACTGCTTTAACACTTGATGCCAGTAAAAATGGAGGAACACCCATATCAACTAAACGCGTAATCGATCCTACCGCAGTATTTGTATGTAATGTTGACAATACCAAGTGACCCGTTAAACTGGCTTGAACAGCAATCTCAGCCGTTTCTAAATCGCGAATTTCGCCTATCATGATCACATCTGGATCTTGTCTTAAAATTGCACGTAAACCTTTGGCAAATGTCATGTCGATTTTTGTGTTAATTTGGGTTTGACTAATGCCGCCAAGATAATACTCTACTGGATCCTCAACTGTCATGATATTTCTTGTTCGGTCATTGATGGTTTCTAGCCCAGCATATAAAGTTGTGGTTTTACCCGAACCTGTTGGACCAGTTACCAAGACAATTCCATGAGGTAGATTGACCAACTCACTCATTTGGGATAAATCATTGTCGTTCATTCCTAAATGGGTCAAATCTAATTGGGCAGATTGTTTATCCAATAATCGCATCACTATGCGTTCACCAAATGCCCCTGGTATTGTTGAGACACGTATGTCGACCGAGCGTCCAGCAATTTTTATCGAGATGCGTCCATCTTGTGGCAATCTTTTTTCAGAGATGTCTAGTTTTGACATAATCTTGATTCGCGAACTAATCAAAGGTGCTATCGCTTTTGGTGGTGCAATGACTTCACGCAGAGAACCATCAATTCTGTAACGAACAGAAACTATGCTTTCAAATGGTTCAATGTGAATATCTGAAGCATTGAGCTTTACTGCATCAGACATCATGGCATTAATCAATCGGATAATCGGTGCATCGTCATTGCTCTCTAGCAAATCATCTGGTTCGCCCAAATCATCTGCTATTTCAGCTAAACCTGGCTCATTGTCAAAATCAATCACATCCTTAGACAATGATTTTTGACTTTGGTAGAGTTTTTGGATCAATATTGTATATTCAGCTTCTGGATATATTTTGGCATCAACCATACAGCCTGCAAACCTTTGCAATTCGTCAATAGTGCTTGTAGATGCTTTTTCTGATAAAGCCAAAAAGGCTTTATCTCCATCCCATTTTTCTATTGTTCCACCACGTTTTCTTGCAAAACCATAACTCGGTAACTGACCAATATTTGCATTCATTTTTTAGTCTTTATTGTTATTAACATTTTCAGGCAATACTAATTCATCTTTGAGAAATTCGGATTCATTCATTTTTAGTAATTGCTGCTGACGGATATCATCATACAATTTTTGCGTTACTACTTCTTGATTGCTAGAATCTAATATTTTAGGGTGAATGAAAACCATCAAGTTACGTTTAACCCTGGTTTTTTTCTTGTGCCTAAATAAATTTCTTACAACAGGAATATCCCCCAATAAAGGTACTTTTTTAATTTCTTCTTGAATGGTGTCGTCGATCAAACCACCTAAAACAATCACCCCGTCATTAGGAACAATAACTGAGGTTGTGATGGTTCTTTTATTGGTAATGACATCAACCGAAGTTGCTGATGCAGCAAGACTTGAAACCTCTTGGGCAATGTCCAAAACGATTTCATTGCCTTCGTAAATATGTGGTGTCACTGTCAATGATATGCCAATGTCTTTGCGTTGAATGGTTGAAAATGGGTTGGCAGCGCCATCATTTCCACCTGTATTGGTATATTGACCAGTTAAAAATGGCACTTCTTGTCCAACTGACAATTTGGCTTCTTTGTTATTTAAAGTTACAATTGATGGCGTTGATAAAATATTGTTGTTTGTATTGGCAGCCAGTGCTGATAATAATGCACCTATTTGTGGATTACCCTCACCATCTGTTTGAATATATCCAATATTTACACCGTTGTTTATCCCACCATCTGGGTTCAGTATATTACCAACAATTCCATAATTGGTACCACCGACTAAGCCTTCTCCATTGTTCAACTGACTCAATAATCCTTGCCATTGAAAACCCACTTCTTTGCTGTGGTCTACGGTTAATTCTGCAATAATCGCTTCAACCAATACTTGTGGTCTCTTCACATCTAATTGCTCGATGGCATTTAACAAATTTTTAAATACGGTTGGAGATGCATTAATCACCAATGAATTTGTTTCTATGTGTGCTTGTATTGTGGCTTTATTATCACCAATCGAACTCTCACCATCAGAGCTTGACTCACTTTTATTCGCTAATGTTTGTAAAATAGGTACCAAAGATTCTGCTTCTGAATACTTGAGTTTAATAACTTGTGATTGGGTGTTGGTTTCTAATGGAGTGTCTAATTGAGCAATTAAATTCAACACCCTTATCTTCAAAGATGGTGAGGCATTGACTATGACTGAATTGGTTCGCTCATCTGCAACAATTTTTGTTTTCTCACCTAACGTTGAATTACCAGTATCTAATAATGATTCAACTGTTTGTGCCACTTCTAGAGCATTGGCATGTTGTAGTGTTACCATTTCAATGGTTGAATCTGATTTTTTGTCAATGCGGTTGATAATCCCAAGCATGCGTTCAACATTTTTCGCACGATCTGAAATTATTAAAAGATTACTGTCTTTGTGGGCAATAATATTGGCTTTTTTGTTGATGCCTTTCAACATATTTAGCAATTCTTGTGCTGGGACATATTTTATCGGAATAATACGGGTCACAAAATCACTGTCATGGGCCACATCAAATTCACCAACTATTCCACCAGCTTGGTTTTCTGGCACAATCTTGATGCTGTTACCATCTTTAACCGCCGCCAAACCTTTAACACTAAGAATAGACAAGAAGATGTTATATATCTCATCTTTTGGAACTTCATGACCTGATATGACTGTAATCTTTCCTTGTATATCAGGATCGACCACAAAGTTTTTCTTGGTAATATCTGAAACGGTTTCAATCAACAACCTGATATCAGCGTCTTTTAAGTTGAGGCTAAAAAGTTCATCTTCTGCTTTTAGGAGGGAGGAATTTAGGAATAATAAAGTCGTAAGAATAAAAGTATAAATTGGTTTCATGTGTAATTAATCTGTAGTTATTATTAAATTATTAACAGATTTTAACCTAAAACCAAAAACTTTGCTTTAAGAATATTATTTATTCTTATAGGAATTCAAATAACATTAGGTTTACAATTTTAAGATACTCTTAAAGTGTTATATTAACCGAATTATAAATCATTGATATTAATTTGAATATTGTGGATTTTACCATTTCTTTTAATCGTAACATTTGAATTGGGTGTATCTTGAATCGTTTTCGCAACCGTGAGCAAGTTGTTACTGGATATTTTAGTGCCATTAACCGCGGTAATAATATCAGATGGTTTTAGTCCAACCTTAGCCAAATCTATGACTCCTGAAGCAAGGTTTGATACACGAATGCCTTGAACAGAACCCGATTGGTCAATAAGAAGTTCTGAATTATTCACAATGTTTGATATTTTATTTGGATCAAATTGTTGTTGCTGCATTAATTCATTCCATTCTGGCTTAGAGTTATCATTTAAGTGATTTACAATGGATGCTTTATTTTTAGCATTGTTATTCTGTTCTTTTCTATTATTATTGGTTGATAATTTTTCTGGTAATGACAGCCGTTCCTTTTTTCCTTTGTTGTCTAAAACCACATAGGTTTTATGTATCTCAACTAATGTAGCCAAATCAAAGACTTTTTCACCTACTTTAAATTTACTTTGTACACCTTGAACATTGCTAATATAAGCCAAGCCTGTATTGATATCAGCATTACTCATGGTTCCATTAAGGGTAAAATTTAAACTGGTTTGACCTTGTGATAATGGCACAGCATACAATTCTGGTGCTGAACCAAATATGTGGTAATTTGCAATGGAATTTTTTGCACTATTTGTTGTTTTAGTTGTTAATGGTTTAACACCACTATTGTTAACAAATGGATCATCACTGCTTCCAAAAAATGCAAACTGCAGCCATAAATAAACAGTCAATGCTAACACCAGCCACTGACTTATATTTATTAACTGTGATTTGTATTTAGTCATCTAAATCATCAATGGCCTTTTTTGTTTTTTCGGCATTTTTCAAGACTTCTTTTTCCATGTCTTTGGCCTTTTGAATGGCATCTTGATAACCTTTCATTTTTGGGTGGTCTTTGGTTTTTATCTCTGTTTTTTCAGTTTCAATTGTTGCCTCAACCTTTTGTTCAGGTGCCTCACTACATGAAATCAAAAATAATGCCATTATTAAACAGAATGTTTTCATTTAAAATTCATCCTCTGTCATTTGCATTAAACTTTCAGAGCCACTGAGCATAGTTTCAACATGTAAATCGGCTCTTGGTAATATGCGTTTATAATAAAATTCACAGGTTTTCATCTTACCATTATAAAACGATTGACCAAATCTTCCACCCTTTTCTGCAGATTGATAGGTTTGTGCCCAGAAATACGCCAATAATACATAACCAGAATACATTAAGTAATCTACTGATGCTGCGCCCATTTCATCCATGTTTTGCATAGATTTCTTCATCACAGTTTGTGTAATTTCTTGCCATTGTTGCATGTATTTTTTAAGCTCACTGCTATATGGATTATCTGAGTTATTGTCAATAAATTCATAAACAACATCAGCAATTGGTCCTAAACTGCCATGGTTATATTGCATGATTTTTCGTCCCAACAAATCCAAGGCTTGAATACCTGTAGTGCCTTCATACAAGGTAAATATTTTGGCATCGCGGTGTAATTGTTCCATACCATGTTCTGCAATATATCCATGGCCTCCATACACTTGTATGCCTAAATTAGTGACTTCTAATGCTGTTTCTGTTATAAAAGCTTTAACGATTGGTGTCAGGATAACCACCATTGCATCGGCACGTGCTCTGTCTTCTTCGTTGTCTGAATATTTTGTAATTTCAATTTGTTGAGTTGTAAAATATGACAGTACACGACAGCCTTCTGAAATTGATTTTTGGGTCAGTAACATTTTCCTAACATCAGGATGAACAATAATTGGATCAGCTACTTTATCAGGATATTTAGCACCAGTTAACGAACGCATTTGCAATCTGTCTTTTGCGTATTCAAGTGCGCCCAAATAAGATGCTGAGCTTACAGATAGTCCTTGGATTCCTGTGTTTAATCGCGCACCATTCATCATTGAGAACATTAGGTTTAAGCCTTTATTGGGTTTCCCAACAAGATAACCTTTAGCGCCATCAAAATTCATAACACAGGTGGCCGATCCATGTAGACCCATTTTGTGTTCAATGCTGGCAGGCCAAGCATTATTGCGTTCGGAATCTAATATCTTAGGTACGGCAAATAAAGAGATACCTTTAGTGCCTTTAGGAGCATCCGGTAAGCGAGCCAGTACCAAATGTATAATGTTATCAGTTAAATCATGGTCACCAGAAGTTATAAATATTTTTGTACCATTTAGCGCATACATATCATCGCCAATCGGTTGAGCTGCTGTATTTAACAACCCTAAATCTGTTCCACAATGAGGCTCAGTTAAACACATGGTTCCAGCCCATTCACCAGTAGTTAGTTTAGCTAAAAACATTTGTTTCATTTCTTCATTGCCATGGTGTTCAATCATTTCTTTGACACCATGGGTCAATCCTGCATAATTTGACCAGCCAGGACAAAAATAACTGTTTAGTTCTCCCATGATTACTGATAACCAATAAGGTAATCCTTGCCCATCAAATTCAGGATTACCATCCAAAGAAGCCCAACCACTTTCACAGTAGTTTTTGTACAACTCAACAAATCCATCTGGAGTAGTCACATGACCATCTTTGATGCTACACCCCTGTTCATCTGAATTTCGATTTAATGGACCAGCATATTCGTATAAAAACTTTGCAGCTTCATCAACAATTGTCTCAAAAGTTTCAGCATCCATGTCATTGTGTTTAGGTAGTTTTTTGTAATGGGAGTCTAGGTCTAATACTTGCTCAGATATAAATTGGATGTCTTTTATTGGTGCTTGAATCAATGGCATTGTGGTAATCTCTTGGTTAATTTTAATGTTGCACATTATATCAAACAAACGTATGAATTAATAATATTATGAATCCCTAATAATCAATATAATTGTATTAATTCTGAACTAATCTTTATTTCTTCGTGTCACAAATAGTACTAATCAATTATTTGGAGAGAGAAACCAATGAGATATACAACATCAGTTTTAGCCGCCGTGGTGATATCATTTTTTGCATTTTTAGGCATGTCAATGTTAATTACTTCACCAAAATCCTACCAAGCCAGTGATTTTGACGACATCAACTTTAGTCTTGTAGAAGAAATGGATACCCCTGCTAAAGTAGATCGAATAGAAAAAACACTTCCTGAACAAGAAAAGGTTAAACAACCTCCTGTGGCTCCTTCGATTGATATCACAGAAGATACAGATCGAGACACTGTTAAGTTACCACAAGGAGATGCTGATTTTAAAAATATGGCGATAGATGGATTAGATGTACCATTGCTACCAAATCATATTACAAATAAAAACGGATTTGATAATAGCGGCGATATGATGCAAGTGATAGGTATACAACCAATGTACCCTCGAGAAGCAGCCCTAGCAGGAATAGAAGGATGGGTTAAGGTTGAAATTTCAGTCAATGAATATGGATTGGTTAGTGATGTAAAAGTCATTGAATCTAGCCCAAGAAGAATCTTTGATCAAGCAACATTAAGGGCTGTGAGAAAATCAAAATTCAAACCACTGATCATTGATGGTGTGCCTCATGCACAAACTGCAGTACAAGTGATTGAGTTTAAATTAGATCAAAAATAAAAAGTCAAAAAAAAAGGCCGCGGTTTATTAAATCGCGGCCTTTTTGTATTTACTATAACTGGCTTATAGCTTTAAAGCAGGATCACCCAGAATATTCCATCCCAAGATAACATCTAATGCATCAGGATTGGTTTGTGCATAGGTGCGTTTGGCCAATGTCACAGCATCTCCCAATGTCATTTGATCATGGGTAAGATGTGTTAATACCAATTGAGCCAATGCTTTCTCATGTATCGCTTGAGTCAATGTACTGGCACCAAGTACTGAAGCAGCGCCACCATTTTGATTTAGCATAAATGCATGGGCCAATGTGTCTTCTTGTGGTGAAACAAAATAAGTATTCCAACAACCCCATTGAGTGACCAATGTTGGTGTGTTCAAATTACCCAATAATAAGGCATCACTGGCACTAAACATGCGTGAAAAGCTCCAATCTCTAGGACCTGAATGTCCAATAAAACTGGTTAGGGCCACACCCTGATTAATGCTGGTGTTAATCTTTGATTTAGCTGCAACAACACCATCGTCATCAATATATGCTTTGGTATTAACATTGATATTGTCCTTCCAACTTTGTGGAAGGGCATCTATCAATAAATCAGCATCATTCTTAAATGAATAACCCGATGAAGAGTCAACCCCATCTGCAGCAAAGATACTTGTTAAACCATAGTCTTTGTCGGTGTAATCATTGATCTTTTGAATCAGGTTAGCCAATTCAGATTCTGTGCGAACAGGAAAACGGCCTATGTTTATATCAGGAACATTATCACCATCAATGTCTGTAAACTTGGCATCAACAGGTGCATACCTAATTAAACTATCGGTTTGTGCATACAGTGTTGGAATAAAGCTTACAGAATTAAGACCTAAGTAGTTCTTATAATCATAACTGTCACCTCCAACAAGCAAGACATTTGTAACACCCATGTGTTGCTGCGCATATTTAACGTAACTGGCTATGCTGTCTGCTGATACATTATTAAATCCAAACTGCGCATAAATTTGTTCAACATCAACCAAGGCTACATTAAAGTCCAATGACTTAAGTTGGATAAAATCATTCAACTCTGCACCAATAAAATCTGGATGCGAGATAATTAAATAATCCGTTTGTCCTAGCTCTTTAATTTCAGCCAACAAGCTTGGAACAGATAATTCAGGTTTGTTTAACTGTGATTCTGAAGCGATAAACACATGGCCTGCTGAATTTTCTACAGCAAACTTGAGTGAACAACCCATGTCTTGTGTGCCTGTACAATCACCCTGTGTAGTTGATGTGTAAGCTTGTGTTTCACCATTACTTAAGACTTTGTATATCGAATAACTTTCGGTTGTGGCATTTTGAACCAAGAAGTTATTGGCACTGGTCTCAAAGCCATTGGCAAATATAATGTCACCATTACCAGATTGAGATTGATTGGCATTAATAGCGTAATCAATCTGCTGGTTATTCATCACATAAGCCCGTGGATAGGTCACTTTCCAAGACTCAACATGAATCACATCGGCTTGGGTATTGGTATCATTAGGTGCTGTAATAGTAATTTGTTGATTACCATTTGACAAACCACTGGCTGCAACTTCATAGCTGCGCGTATCTGCTGTAACCCCATCAAACCAAAAATCATCCAAGTCATTGCCATTTAATTGATAAATAACATGGTGATCAGGTGATTGAATATAATCAGTACCACCCCATATGTTGCTGTCTCTTATACACATCTCCGAGCCCACGAGACAGGCAGAAATCTC
>OJDV01000291.1_pt1 | contig 18520 bp, 24 predicted proteins | sample 1592911 | NCBI WGS metagenome assembly OJDV01 (sample SAMN05416860, study PRJEB24817) | seawater metagenome | isolation source: Sea water | place: Canada:Atlantic | collected 2013-11 | reverse complement strand
GATTTTGAAGCACGCTTGAAAATGGTGAATAATATGGCGCTCTACGAGCACACATTTATCGCGCGTCAGGATCTTTCCAACGCGCAAGCCGAAGGTTTAATTGAACACTTCGGCGCTATTCTGATAGACAATGGTGGTTCTGTTGTAGACTCAGAATACTGGGGCCTTAAAACTTTGGCCTATAAAATTAACAAAAACCGCAAAGCTCACTACGCATTTCTGAAATCAGATGCGCCGTCCGCTGCGGTTCAAGAAATGGAACGCCTAATGCGCTTGCACGATGATGTGATGCGTATCTTGACCATCAAAGTTGATGCTCATGAAGAAGGCCCATCCGTCGTCATTCAGGCCAAATCGGCCAAAGACGAACGTCGTAGAAACCGCTAGAAAGGACTTAACCCATGGCAAACAAACCATTTTTCCGTCGTCGTAAGTCCTGCCCGTTCCTTGGTGATAATGCACCAAAGATCGACTATAAGGACACGAAACTATTGCAACGCTATGTATCAGAGCGCGGCAAAATCGTTCCATCCCGTATCACCGCAGTTTCAGCCAAGAAACAACGCGAGCTTGCAAAAGCTATCAAACGCGCACGTTTTCTGGCATTGCTGCCATACGCTGTGAAGTAAGGAGAGAAACATGCAAGTTATCCTACTTGAACGTATCGCTAAGCTGGGCCAGATGGGCGATGTTGTGACTGTAAAGCAAGGCTTTGGTCGCAATTTCCTATTGCCACTAGGCAAAGCATTACGTGCAACAGACGCCAACAAAGCGGTGTTCGATGCGCAAAAAGCTCAACTAGAAGCAAACAATCTGGAAACCAAAAAAGAGGCAGACGCTGTCTCTGCTAAATTGGATGGCCAGCATTTCATCGTGATTCGCTCTGCATCTGATGCAGGTTCACTTTACGGCTCTGTTACAACACGTGACGCGGCAGAAGCTGCAACAGAAGCTGGCTTTACAGTAAACAAAAAGCAAGTTGCACTTGATGTACCTATCAAAGAATTGGGTGTCCATGAAATGACTGTGGTTTTACACCCAGAAGTTTCTTGTACAATCAATATCAACGTAGCGCGCTCACAAGAAGAAGCTGAACTTCAAGCATCTGGTAAATCCATTCAAGATCTGGCTGCTGAAGCTGAAGCAGAAGCAGAGTTTGAAATTGCTGAATTGTTTGACGATATGGGTGCCGCCGCCGATGAATTCGGTGACGATGACGCTGCCCCTGCTACAGAAGAATCAGCAGACGAAGAAACTAAAGCATAAGCTTTTTCCATCTGCATTAATTAAGAAGGCCTGCCATTTTGGCGGGCCTTTTTCTTTGGGGCACTTAGGCAGTACCATCCAGCAAACCTGCATACCGTTTGATACGTTTTTTCAGGAAATCGCAAAACAAACGCACACGCTTGGTTTTGCGGGTTTCGCCATGGGTCAAAAGCCAGAGCTTGCCGTAATGGCTTATACCCACATCAGGCACACGGACCAGTGATGTATCCCGATCACCCACAAAACATGGCATAATCGTTATCCCAACCCCCGCACGCACAGCGGCTAGTTGCGTTGCCAAATCAGACACCACAAAAGGCACGGCATCCATCGCCACCGCCCCCTTGTCGGCCCATTCATGTGGTGCGCCATCTTCTTCTTTCAGTATCCACTTTGCCTTGGCAGATGGATCTTGGTGCAATACAACCAAAGCATCCCGCGCAATATATACCCCACGGCAAACATCCTGAAGCCCAACACCATATAAGTGTTGCGGCAATGTATTACGGTCATAAACCAACCGCAGAGCTACATCGGCCTGACGCGTTGTCAGATTAACAAGGTCATATGATGTTATGGTTTGCAGCTCTATTTCGGGATGTGTGCGCGAAAACTCTGCAAGATCGGGCATAAACAGATCTGTCGCAAACGCGTTGGGCATCGCCACGCGCAAGGTTCCTGTCAATTTTTGATCCCGCGCAAAAACCCGTGTCTGCAAATCGGTTGAAGTCTGGGCCATGCGTTCCGCATATTCCAATATCTCCTCACCCGCGTTGGTTAATTCATATCCTGTCGGCAGCTTATCAAAAAGACGCGCTTCCAAATGCGCTTCCAAATGCGCCACTCGCCGCAGCACAGTTGCGTGGTTTACATTCAACGCAATCGACGCTGATCGCACCGATCCGTTTTGCACCACCGCCAGAAAAAACCGAATGTTATCCCAATGCTCCATGGTTAATATTTGCAGCACCCTTCTGTAATTTTCAAGAATAGTTAGGCCTAAAACTTTAGATTAATAAGAAATTATACACTTCATGTGCAAATACGCACCATAAAAGGACAGTAAGATGTTAGAACTCTATTCTGAAGCTACCCCAAACGGCCTGAAAGTATCCATCGCATTAGAGGAAATGGGGTTGGACTACACCACCCATCAAATCTATCTTGGCGGCATGCAGGCGACCCCGGAATTCACCAAAATGAACCCCAACCAAAGAATCCCTGTTCTGGTCGACGATGGTTTTGTATTAACTGAGTCTGGTGCGATATTAATCCACCTTGCCGAAAAAACTGGTAAGTTCCTACCCCAAGACCCAACCCTTCGCACGAAGACCATCGAAGCGTTGATGTTTCAAATGGGTTCACTTGGCCCGATGTTTGGCCAATATCTGGTGTTTGCCGCAGCATGGGGAAACAAGTTTCCAGATGTTACCAACCGGTATTTTTCCGAAGTCAGCCGCATCATGGGTGTTTTGAACACACATCTGGAAAATCAGGATTATTTGGCAGGTGATGAATACACAATCGCAGATATGGCGGTCGCACCGTGGATACGCCTATGCACCATCCATCCCGCTTGCACTGAATTACCTTTAGAACAGAACGCCAATTTGAAAGCCTGGTGGAATCGCGTTTCGGCCCGCCCTGCCACGCAACGCGGTTTTGCAAACCCAGCACCTTTTCCGCCTGAAAAACAATTCAAAGGTTTTGTTAAAGCCGTTGTAGGGTTGGGCGACATCCACGCCAAAATATAACATCTAAAAGGCGTGGTTAATCCCACGCCTTTTTCTTTGTCTATAATAAAAAATACAATAAGCTTATACAATAATTTCCGAATAAATCATCCAATGGATTGTTTACCTTACATACGACAATCAAATATAAAGGATATATTATGACTTTTTACACACTCACAGCCGCCACACTGGCGATAAGTATTGCCGCAGGTTCTGCATTTGCTGCGGGCGGGGACACAAGTGAGCCGCCTACGCCCACACAAACCACAAAAGAGTGTAAAAAGAATAAAGTTTGGAGTGACGCTAAAAAGCGGTGTGTTCGCATTAAAAAAAGTGAATTCAATGATGACGGCATCTACAACAACGCCCGTGAGCTGGCTTATGCAGGGCGTTATGACGATGCGCTGGAATTGCTGGGCATGGCTGCAAACCCAAAAGATCCGCGTATTTTGAACTACATTGCCTTTACCAACCGCAAAATGGGTAACACCCAAGTCGCCATGGAATTTTACCGCCAAGCCCTGCACGAAGACCCTGATTACATTCTGGCCCGTTCCTATTTTGGTCAGGCCAAGATGAAAAATGGAGATGTGAAAGGTGCTAAAGAACAACTGGCGCGTATTGATGCAATCGATGGTACGGGATCTTGGGCATATGAAAGTCTGGCCGCTGCGATAAAGGGTAAAAGCAGATACTAGGTTACCTTTGCCAGAAAACTGTCCATAGACACATGGGCGGTTTTTTTACACTTGGGCATCTTTATTGATATGTTTGCATTAAACTTCCTATACGAATGGTCCAATTCCAGATGAAAAAAGATGACAGCATTAACGTTCTGGGCGAACCTCTTCGCTCTTGCTCAAACGACCCTATCACGGGGTTTTACCGTGATGGTTGTTGCAATACTGGGCCAGATGACAAAGGGCTGCATACGGTTTGTGTAGAAGTCACTGCCCAATTCCTTGAATTTTCAAAATCGCGCGGCAATGATCTATCAACACCACGTCTGGAATTTGGTTTTCCTGGTCTAATCCCTGGTGACCGATGGTGTTTATGTGCCGAACGCTGGGCCGAGGCCGATGCGTATGAAGCGGCCCCTCATGTGATCTTGCAAAGCACCCATATTAACACGCTTGAAATAATCCCTTTTGCTATTTTACGCGCCAAGGCATTGGATATAAACTAAAACATAATCTGATCATACACTCCCGCAATATTTAGGGACCGAACTTCTGCTTAGAGCCCAGCGCGGTTGTTCTCACGAGGGCCGTAAACCAGCTATGATGCGGCGCATAAAGTCAATAAGTTGAGCCTGTTCGGCATCATTCAGCGCGCCAAGAGCGGCTTTATTTTGATCTTGAGCAGATTGATAAGCGCCGTCTCGGAGCTGCATCGTTTGTTTGGTCAGCCATATCTGCTGCGCTCTGGCATCTGCAGGGTGCTTAGTCCTTTTGATCAATCCGTCACGTTCCATACGATTTAGTGTGTTGGCTAAAGTTGCCTGCTCAACATCCAGTTTGGCCAGCAGCTCCCTTTGTGAGACCCCATCCTTTTGCCAAAGCTCTAGCAGGATCGGAAATTGACCGATCACAATTCCCAAAGGAGCAATCCTGTCTTGCAACCCTTTGGCAAACAGTCTTGCCATGTGGTTAACTAAATATCCTGCGGAGTTTTCTTTTTCAAATTTCATATTGCGAATTTAGCACTTGCATAGCGTGCTATGCAATAATATATAGCTTGCTATTGAAATCACGCAAAGAAAGGAAAACACCATGTCAGGATTTGTAGAACTTGATGCGATTGTGACACTTGCTGATCAGATGACTGCTGACGAAGGCCCGATTGTTCTGATCAATCTCTTCACCGTTGATGCTGCGGACGAGGAAGCACTGCTCGCGGCATGGTCTCATGATGCAGACTTCATGAAAGTCCAACCGGGATACATTTCTACCCAGCTTCACAAGGGTATCGCGGGCAGTTCTACCTTCGTGAATTATGCTGTGTGGCAAGACGTCAAGAGTTTCCGTGAGGCGTTCGTGCATCCCGAATTCCAACGCCGCATCGCAGTCTATCCACCAAGTGCAGTCGCGCGGCCACACCTGTTCAAGAAAATAGCCGTCGAAAACCATTGCGTTGGATAAGCAGAACAGAAGGAGCCATCAAATGATCAAGAAAATTCATCCTATCGCCGGTGTCATCGGGTTTCTGACGATCCTGATATTTTGGACTTCAACCGCATACAGCGAACTGTTCGGCACCCATGCAACAGTCGCTGCGGTCAAGATGATGATCTTAAATGGTATGTTTATTCTTGTCCCTGCTATGGCGATTGTCGGGGCCTCAGGCATGTCGATGGGAAGTCGCCGCAAAGATGCGCCTGCGCGTGCCAAGAAAAAGCGGATGCCTTTCATTGCCGCCAACGGGCTTTTGATATTGCTGCCGCTTGCGTTCTATCTGGAATCCAAAGCAAGCGCCGGTGCATTCGATAACACGTTCTACATTTTGCAGGCCATTGAGTTGATCGCAGGTGCTACAAATCTGTTTTTGATGGGGCTTAGTATTCGTGACGGCCGCACGATGGGAAATCGCAGACGATTGGTAGCGGCCGAAGCGAAACCTCGCGACTAAGCTGCTTGCACTCAACGGCAGCAAAGTCCCCAAAGCGGAAGTTGGACTTAAAAAAATTGAATACACATAGAAGAGCATTCTAATAGCGAAACATGATTCTGCTCGCTCATATCGATATAGCAAGAAACGGGCTGACATATTACCCGATGACGGGCACTTAGGTTCCAAACCCACAAAGGAACCAACATGCCCCTACAATTTCAAGCGATCCCAACCAAAGATGCGCGTGCCGCCCAAGACGGCAAACCTGACGCCAATGGCCTAATTCCGGAACGGGCTATTTCCGATGGTAATGGCAATCCGTGCCGCCATTGTTGGTCGGAAATACCTAAAGACGCCCCTATGCTGATCCTAGGGTACCGCCCCTTTCCAACCCTTCAACCTTACGCAGAAGTTGGCCCTATCTTTTTATGCGCCACGAAATGTGAACGCCATGCAGAATCCGATAGCTTACCAGAATTGTTCAACAATTACGGGCAGATGCTGGTGCGTGGATATGATGAAGATAACCGGATTGTCTATGGATCAGGTGCGGTTACAAAAATCACTGATATTCCCTCTGCAATAAAAGCAGGCTTTGAAAACCCTAAAATTAAATATTTTCACATGCGGTCTGCCAGTAATAATTGTTACCATGCAAAAGTAACCAAAACACAGAGATAGCAAGTTTCATCTTTCCCGAAAAAGCTTAACAAAACCCCGAAGGTGAAAATTCTGACCTGACAATGCAGCTTTTCCCTGCCATCGTCAGGTCAAGATTCTATTATATCGGAGGTTCCCCATGGATTATCTAGCAACAAACGACATTCAAGACATTGTTGAAGCTGACCGCGAGCATGTCTGGCATCACTTGATACAGCACAAACCTTTTGAGGATAATGAGCCGCGCATCATTGTCGAAGGCAAAGGTATGCGGGTCTGGGACCAAAAGGGTAAAGAACACCTTGATGCAGTTTCTGGCGGAGTCTGGACAGTAAACGTAGGCTATGGCCGTGAAAGCATTGCCAATGCAGTGCGTGACCAATTGATTAAGCTTAACTATTTCGCCCAATCAGCTGGTTCAATTCCGGGGGCTATTTTTGCAGAAATGCTGTTGGATAAAATGCCGGGTATGAAACGGGTTTATTATTCAAACTCTGGTTCTGAAGCCAACGAAAAAGTCTTTAAAATGGTACGCCAGATCAGCCATAATAAACATGGCGGCAAGAAAAATAAAATTTTATATCGCCACCGTGACTACCACGGCACGACGATCACCACTTTGTCTGCAGGCGGCCAAGAACAGCGCAATGCGCAATACGGCCCCTACACACCCGGCTTTGTAGAAATCCCGCATTGCTTAGAGTACCGCAACCAGTTCGACAGTGCTGAAAGCTACGGCGAGGCCTGTGTGAAAGCCACAGAAGAAGTGATTTTACGTGAAGGCCCAGACACAATCGGCCTGATCTGTCTTGAACCTATCACTGCAGGTGGCGGCGTAATTACCCCGCCAAAAGGTTATTGGGAAGGCATTCAAGCGCTTTGTGCAAAATACGAAATCCTGCTGCATATCGACGAAGTTGTTTGCGGTGTTGGGCGTACTGGCACATGGTTTGGGTATCAGCATTACGGTGTAAAACCTGATTTTGTGACAATGGCCAAAGGTGTGGCATCTGGTTATGCCGCAATTTCTTGTACCGTCACCACAGAAGAAGTGTTTGATATGTTCAAAGACAATGCGTCTGACCCGATGAGTTACTTTCGTGATATTTCCACCTTTGGTGGATGCACAGCTGGCCCTGCGGCGGCGATTGAAAACATGAAAATCATCGAACAAGAAAACCTTTTGGAAAACACCACCAAAATGGGTGAATACTGCCTTGGCCTTCTATCTGAATTGATGGACAAACATGCAGTTGTTGGTGATGTGCGCGGCAAAGGTTTGTTCTTAGGTGCTGAACTGGTGACAGATCGTACAACCAAAGAGCCTGTAGATGAAAAGCTGGTACAAGCCGTCGTTGGTGACTGTATGGCAAACGGTGTAATAATTGGCGCCACCAATCGATCTGTGCCTGGCTTTAACAACACACTTTGTTTGTCGCCTGCATTAATCAGCACTAAGGACGATCTAGATCAAATTGTAAGCGCAATAGATGGCGCACTAACCCGCGTATTTGCCTAATCTTACTACATTTGAGGGGCGTTAAATCGTTGTATATATACAACAAAATGCCCCTCAAGCAACGCTAACATAGCTGATTTTGGCCAGAATAAGACCAATTAAGGCGATAAAGTGGCAAATAAATTACCCACAACATATTGCGCTTACAAATAAAGTGTGCACCAAATAACCCGATATATATCTGATTTTACTATAATATTTCACCCTTGAGTATTATTGATATTAGCCTTATTCAGATTTTGCTTCTCAATTTTGCCATATTTGATAAACCTGTTCTCAGAGATGAGTAAAAAGACACATAAATAAAACCAAACTGGCGAAATAGCCACAAGCACACAGGACACCAAATAAGAAGATAACCGGAAACCAATAGTGTTTAATCGCGATTTTAGGCTCCTTTCAACCCCGTACCCTCCAAGTATAAATGGTTGAAAGTATCCAACGAAACAGCGGCAAAGCCATTTCTGAATTATCCTCATATTCGCCATCGCAGCACTAGCTACAACTAACTGCAGATGCGAACCATTGCACGGCGGCCATATCGGGGGAATGGCCGCCAGTGCATATGCTAAAAATTAACCCTTAGCTTTCGAGATCACTGCCTGTGATACCTGTGGGTCATATGACCCGCTAAGCTCGTTATAAGGCTGCCCGCCTTATAACACCTACCTTTGGCCAGAGATGCAGTTTGCTCTCTGGCTTTTTTTTGTTGTAGCGCATTAGTTTTTAAGCCATCACATAGGCATCCAACAGGGCAAACAAGGTATGTTAAAGAAAAGTGTAAGAACCATTCTAAATGGCCTTTCTGTTGCTGTCTTTGCCATAGATTCTGAACAAATTATTCAGTTTGCGAATAATGCCGCGTGCGAACGTTTTGATTTAAGCAAAGACAACACCAGCTTATTTGATGTAATCCCATCAAATAAATGCACAGATGCAGCTAACCAAATTCTATCAGGTGAAATAACCACCCTGTCATTAGAATTAACCTTACAAGATGTAGTTCCCACCACATTCCGCTTAATACTTACCCGCCTTGACGCCCAAAGGGCTGGTAGCGAAGCCCGTGCTATCGTCAGCTTAGAAGACATCAGCCATATTCGGGAAGCCGAACAAATGCGCATTGATTTCGTCGCCAACGTTAGCCACGAATTGCGCTCTCCTTTAACCTCTTTATCGGGATTTATTGAGACATTACAAGGTGCTGCCAAAGATGACCCAGCTGCCCAAACCCGTTTTTTAAGATTGATGGAATATGATGCAAACCGCATGAGCCGTTTGATAGGTGATTTATTATCCTTATCAAAACTACAAGCCAGCGAACGTGTCGCCCCCAATAAATCTGTTGGTATAGATGCCATATTACGCCGTGTAAAAGCATCACTTGAACCGTTAACCAAGCGTGAACAAACACAAGTTTCGTTAACCATTTCTGATAATTTGCCAATGGTCATAGGCGACGCGGATGAATTGACCCAAGTTTTTCAAAATCTAATCGAAAATGGCATCAAGTACAGCCACCCAAATAGCACTGTTTCAATAACAGCAGAACTTGACCCAAGCCACCAAGACCAGCTGCGCATATCAATACGTGATACGGGCGAAGGTATTGAAGCGACACAAATCCCCCGCCTTACTGAACGGTTTTATCGTGTGGATAAAGGCCGGTCGCGTGATATGGGGGGTACAGGGTTGGGTCTGGCGATTGTCAAACACATCTTAATTCGCCATCGCGCCTATCTGCATATTGACAGTGAATTGGGTCAAGGAAGTACATTTTCGGTTTTCTTACCGATCGCACCAACTAAAACATAAAGGAAAAATGATGATTTCACGTATAGAAACCGGCAAACGTATGAGCAAGATAGTCAAACATGGCTCTGTTGTTTATCTTTGCGGCCAAGTTGGGTCTGGTGACACGATAGGCGATCAAACCCGTGATTGCCTGGCAAATGTTGACGCCCTGTTAAAACAGGCAGGTTCTTCGCGCGAGCATATCCTTCAGGCAATAATCTGGGTTAAAGATATGGCCGATTTTGCGGGCATGAATGAAGTGTGGGATGCTTGGGTACCAGAAGGGCACGCCCCTGCACGTGCTTGTGGCGAATCGCGATTGGCCAATGATACGCTTTTGGTCGAGGTTACTATTACGGCTGCTTTAATCGAGACTTAAACAAACTAGGCGCGCTTTGCCCCAAAGTGATGCGTCGCTAGCAACAGGTTGGTTTCCGACTCTGATATACCATCAATCCTGCGCATATCGCGCAGGGCTATATCAAATGCAGCCAAATCTTGTGTTGCCATCTCAACAATTAAATCCCATTTGCCATTCGTTGAATGGATTACTTGCACGGCTGATACTTGATGCAGGCGCATGATGATTTTTTCGGTTCTATGCCCTGCAATTTTAATCAAAGTTATGCCGCGCACAGGGTGATGCAATTCGTCCTCATGCAGGCGCACAGTAAAACCCGCAATCGTGCCTTTACTTTGCAACTTTTCCAACCGCGCACGCACAGTTGCCCGCGACACACCAAGATGTGTGGCCAAACTTGCAATCGGCTCTCGCCCATTACGCCGCAGTAAGGCTATCAAAGATTGATCGATATTATTCATTATGTCTAAACTATATACCATTATGGTCAATATAGTAACCGTTTTGTTCAAATTTTAGCCTATTATGTGCCATTATAGCTGCGATTATGGGCAAAATACAATTTCAAAGGATAAACCAATGCAACAACATTGCATTCTATTAGGCGCACCAGTGCAAGAAGGCGCAAGCCAACGCGGTTGTGCGATGGGGCCAGAGGCTTTACGCACAGCACAGTTAGCGGAAAACTTACAATCGCTTGGCCATACGGTAGAAGATCGCGGCGATGTTGCCCCCAACATCACACCGCGCCCTATGCACACAAACAACAGCATCCGAAACCTTAATGAGATTGCAGGCTGGATTAGCGCACTTTCCGGGCATTCATATGCAGCCGCTCAATCAGGTACACCTATTTTTCTTGGCGGCGACCACAGCCTATCTGCGGGCACTGTGACAGGGGTTGCGCGTGCGGCCCACGAACAAGGAAAGCCTTTGTTTGTTCTATGGCTTGATGCACATCCAGATTTTCACAATCTAGAAAGCACGGGCAGCGGCAATTTGCATGGCACACCTGTTGCCTATTTTACAGGGCAGCCAGGTTTTGAGGGGCATTTCCCCCCTGTTTCCCACCCAGTGAAACCAGAAAATATTTGCATGATGGGTCTGCGATCAGTTGACCGCGCAGAAGCCGATGCAATGGGCAAAACCGGTATTAGCCTTTATGATATGCGGGCCATTGATGAACACGGCATCGTCGCCCCATTGCGTGAGTTTCTTGCACGTGTAGCCGAGGCCGATGGCTGGCTGCATGTAAGCCTAGACGTAGATTTTTTAGAACCAGGTATTGCCCCTGCTGTTGGCACAACCGTTCCGGGCGGCGCCACATTCCGCGAAGCCCATTTAATCATGGAAATGCTACAGGAAACGGGTCTTGCCCGTTCACTTGATCTGGTGGAATTAAACCCTTTCCTTGATGAACGCGGCCGCACTGCAAAATTATTGGTTGATCTAACTGCAAGCCTGTTTGGGCGACGCATTATCGACCGCCCAACAAAGAGTTACTGATTATGAAAAACAAACTAAACATCGTCCCGTTTGTAAGCGTTGAAAACATGATGCGTTTAATCCTTGATCGCGGCATTGAAAACTGCATGGAACAAATCGCTGCTTATATCGAAGAAGATTTTCGCCGCTGGCCCCTATTTGATAAAACCCCACGCGTGGCGTCGCACTCGCATGATGGTGTTATTGAATTGATGCCAACTTCGGACGGTATTGATTACGGATTTAAATACGTCAACGGCCACCCAAAAAATATGAAGGACGGCTTGCAAACCGTCACCGCATTTGGCTTGCTGGCGTCTGTTGATACAGGCTATCCTGTTTTATTATCTGAAATGACAGTTTTAACAGCACTGCGCACGGCTGCAACTTCTGCGGTGGCTACAAAATATCTGGCCCGCAAAGGTTCAAAAACTCTGGCTTTGATCGGCAATGGCGCACAATCAGAATTTCAGGCACTTGCCTTAAAACGGATTTGCGGCATTGAAACTGTGCGCCTTTATGATGTGGATCCAACGGCCACACAAAAATGTGCGGGTAACCTTAAAAATTCAGGCATGAATGTGATTGCCTGCACCAGCCCAGAACAAGCTATTGAAGGTGCGGATGTGGTCACAACTTGTACGGCTGATAAGCAGTTAGCCACTATTCTAACAGATAACATGGTTGGCGCTGGCCTGCACATAAATGGGATCGGTGGGGATTGCCCAGGTAAGACCGAATTGCACCGCGATATTTTGCTACGCTCTGATATATATGTAGAATACCCGCCGCAGACCCGTATTGAAGGTGATATTCAGCAACTGGATGCAGATCATCCTGTAAAAGAACTTTGGCAAGTTTTAACGGGTGAAATTGAAGGCCGCACAGATGATCGGGCCATTACATTGTTTGATGGGGTTGGCTTTGCGATTGAAGATTTTTCTGCGCTACGCTGGTTGCGTGATGCCTTGCAAACATCCGATAGGTTTCAGGATTTGGATATGATTGCTGATCCAGATGAACCGCGTGATTTATTTGGCATGATCGAGCGTGAAAAAACACGTATGTAAACACTTGCATTTGGCAGCTACACTTAATATTCAAACACTTGGCGCGGGTGTAGCTCAGGGGTAGAGCGTCTGCTTCCCAAGCAGAATGTCGAGAGTTCAAATCTCTTCACCCGCTCCAATAAAATAATGGTCAAGCGGCCCAAAACCTAACTTGTATTGTTGCCCTATTTTCTGATACACGACACTTGGAACACAGACGAAAGTACCGATGATGAAGCCATTTGCGATGTTAGTTTTTCTGGCTGTAAGCGGTTGTCAGTCTGATCCGTGTTCGTTAAATGCAACCCTTCTATCTGTGGAACAAGCTATTAAGGATGGTTTACGATCACCTTCCAGTGCTGTTTTCCAAAAAATTGACCGCAATGCCGTAATTGGCAGTGAAGACGAATGCAAATATACTTTTAGTGGTGAATTTGACGCTGACAATACATATGGCGCATCCATTCGTCATAGTTATGAAGTATCAGTAAGCATGGATGAAACCACACAAAAACACGTAATGGATTTTAAACACATCACAGCGCGTTAAGTGTATTAAGGTGCTACACTGTTAGCGCTTTAAGCCTTCGCCATCCAACAATAAACCCAAATGTTTATCAGCAATTTTCATGCCACCTTCGCCATTTTTCCATGAGATGTTGCCGTCCCCATCTATATCCACGCCAATAAAGGCAGCTTTGGTATGTTCGGCGAATTTTATCGCATGAGGTGCGGCTTCAGCTGCATCTTCTGCCTCTAGTATTGCATCTGCTTCGATCAAAGCCAGACGGGAACGATCAATAGCGTTTTGGGATGTTGCAATAATATGTTTTGCGTGTAATTTCAAATTCCTAGACGCATCGCCACCTTCAACAGCAAGCGTCATACTTTCGATAATGTTTTCTGCGGCTTTTATCAGCCCATATCCCAAACCCGGGCCTGACGGTTCTTGTATTGGATCAATCGCATGAAGTACGTGACCGACATGTAATTGCATATCCCCCAAATCATCAATGGCATCAGCGGTATAGCTTGCATGCGCTGCCGCTACCAAAGACTCGCGTAATGCAGTTGGCATATAGCCCCGTTTTGCGGGTGTATCACTTGCTGATTTAGAGACAAGTCCAAGGTATTTATGTGCATTACTTCCAGCTAAAACCATATTGCTTGTAGCAAAGATCAAAAAAGTCGATGCGAATATCAATTTGATATGTGTTAAGTTTAGTCTCATAAAATCTCTCCTGAAGTACATAATGGCATCTGCATAAATTATAACTATACACATTATTGTTGTAAAATACGTAGCGATATTATGCGCATTAACATTTAAGTGATGAAGTCGTTGAAATTATAATTCTGCAAATGATGCAAAAATAAAATTTGCAATCTGGTAGGCCCGGCAGGACTCGAACCTGCGACCAAAGCGTTATGAGCGCTCTGCTCTAACCAACTGAGCTACAGGCCCACCTTAAGATCATGAACTATCAGAAGTTTTGTTTAGGTCAAGCGGTTCTGATACATTATGGAAAACGTAATGCATGCATATGGTCGGTTGCCGCCATTTTTTTCAGCAATGCATCGATAAACAGCAAAGCACGGCGATTTAAAGAGTTGCGGTGCGGATGCACTATATAGACTGGTCTTTGGGCCATTTGGTAGCCGGGCATAACGATTTCCAGCCCTCCCTGATCCAATAAGTGTTGTACTGAAACACGCGGCATACGGGCCAATCCGATCCCGCGCAAAAGTGCCTGTTGCATCAGGTTCGGTGCATCTGCCCGAAACCCGATATGCACAGGAATTTGGACATCAACACCATCTTTACTGGCGTAAATAAAGCCATCGGCACCGCCAATACTAAACTCAATAAAATTTAGCTTTTCAATCTGGTCCAACCTATTAGGCCTGCCGTTTGCATCCAAATATGCCGGGCTTGCAACTAAGACGATATCCAATGCGCCGATTTTACGAACAACACCGTCAGACTGGCCTTGCGATCCTATGCGAATCGCAAAATCATAACTTTCGCGCACAACATCCACGACCCTGTTTTCAACCTGCATCAGGACGTCCAGATCTGGGTTGGTCTGGTGTAAGTCTGAAATCACTTCACCCAGTACAAGTTCGGCAATGGCCTGACTAGTAGAGATTTTCAACCTGCCGGCTGTAGATCCGCCAAGCGTATCAAGTTCCGCCAAAAGTCGGTTGTGGGTTTCCTGCATCTGCAATGCGTACCGACACACAATTTTTCCTGCATTGGTTGGCCGCGCACCACTTTTACTGCGCTGCAACAGCTTGCACCCATAATACTGTTCAAGGGCTGTCATTTGTTGGCTTATAGCAGGTTGCGTAATACCTGTACGCCGCGCCCCTGCACTAAGCGACCCCTCATCGATCCCAACTAAAAAATTTGTAAGAAACCCTAGATGATCCATGTCTTATCCATAAGCGTTTCTTTTATCATATATAAGAAGCACCAAGCTTACAGCCCTTAATCCCAGAACATATAAGAAACTTTAATCCATTATTATCCTATATCGGAACTTGTTATGAAACCCACACGACGCACATTCCTGAAACTCTCTGCTACTGGTTTGGCAGCCCCTGCAATTCTAATGCCAGCCTCTGGTTTTGCCACTCCCGCCAAACGCGGTAACCAAATAACCGGTGTGAACCGTATGCAGGTGGGCAGCTTTGAAGTGACCGCCCTGTTGGACGGCGCCCTAATCATTAATCCAAAGCTGATCACTGGGTATGATGAGGATATCGCGACCAATACCCTGTCCCTGCAACATCTGCCGGCCGCCCCCGAAGGCCAAGTGGTCCCGGTCACAGGTTATCTGGTAAACACAGGCGACAAGCTGATTGCCATTGACTGCGGTACAACAGATAGTTTTGTTGATACGTTGGGGAATTATCACACATCTCTGGCCAGTGCTGGCGTAAGCGTTGAACAAATCGATCATGTGATTACCACGCATCTACATGTGGATCACATTGGCGGACTGACCGATGGCAAGGGCAACGCGATGTTCCCGAACGCTGATCTGATCACCAATCAAGTCGAATGGGACTTTTGGCACAATGACACGCTTCGTGCGCAATCTAACGACATAGTAAAATCCTTTTTTGACATCGCGCGCACGCAAACCGCACCCTATAATGACCGGATCACGATTGCGCAGCAAAATACGGAAATCACCCCCGGTGTGGAGCTGGTATCTTTACCCGGCCATACGCCGGGTCACATAGGGGTGCATCTGCGGTCAAATGGGGATGAATTGCTGATTTGGGGCGATATTATTCATGCAACAAAACTGCAATTTGAAAATCCGGACTGGACACTTGCCTTTGACATAGATCAAGATATGGCCCGTACGACCCGTACACGTTTACTGGATCAGATTGCCACGGACGGAATTAAGGTTGCCGGAATGCATCTGGATTTCCCGGGCTTTGGCCATGTCACCCGTTCAGGCAAACAATACCGCTTTGAACAAACGGCCTGGGATTACAACCTATAGAAGGCTATTTATCTTTCCCTTTCTGTCCCCATAGAACGCTTCGCTGTTTCCATTTCAGATAGCTTGGGTTAAATGGGGGCAAACTTGGCTTTGGTCTGATTTAGGACCTGATTTGGGGACAGATATGAGCGACCTTAAGAACTCTTTAACATATGCCGATGCAGGTGTTGATATTGATGCAGGCAACGCGCTTGTGGAACGGATTAAGCCAGCAGCGAAATCCACCAAACGCGCAGGTGTTATGGACGGGCTTGGCGGCTTTGGTGCTATGTTTGACTTGAAAGCGGCGGGCTTTGACGATCCGGTTCTGGTTTCGGCCACCGACGGTGTTGGCACTAAGCTGCGCATTGCTATTGATACCGGCAAACTGGATACGGTTGGTATTGATTTGGTTGCGATGTGCGTAAATGATCTGATCTGTCAGGGCGCCGTACCTTTATTTTTCCTTGATTACTTTGCAACGGGTAAGCTGGATATTGATAAAGCAACAGACGTGATTAACGGAATTGCCGAAGGCTGTCGTCAAGCCAACACAGCTCTTGTGGGTGGTGAAACCGCTGAAATGCCTGGCATGTACGAAGGTGAAGATTTCGATCTGGCTGGCTTTGCAGTAGGGGCGATGGAACGCGGGGGGATGTTGCCTGTAAATGTAGCGGATGGCGATGTTTTGCTAGGCTTGCCTTCCAGTGGCATCCATTCGAACGGGTATTCATTGGTGCGCAAAATCGTTGAAATGGCCGGGCTAGACTGGAATGATCCATCGCCTTTTGGCGACGGTCTTGCGCGTGACGCTTTGCTGGAGCCGACCAAAATATATGTGCGCCCTGCGGTAGCCGCGTTAGAAACGGGCCATCTGAAAGCTTTGGCCCATATCACAGGTGGCGGTTTGACCGAAAACCTACCCCGCGCCCTGCCCGACGGTTTGGGTGCGCAGATTGATCTGGATAGTTGGGAACGCTTGCCGATTTTCAACTGGTTGATTGCACAAGCAGGATTAGCGCAGGCCGAAGCATTGAAAACCTTCAACTGCGGTATTGGCATGATTGCGATTGTTGCGCCTGAAAATGCCGCTGAAATCGAAGCTGCATTCAGTTCTGAAGGTATTGATGCCGTTCGCATCGGTGCAATCGTTGCGGGCGAAGGTGTTGCCTATACAGGCAGCCTATGACCAAACGCGTTGCCATTCTAATTTCTGGTGGTGGCAGCAACATGATGTCGCTGGTGCATGCGATGGAAGGTGACGGTTTTAATGCTAGCCCCGTGTTGGTTTTGGCCAATAATGCGGATGCAGGCGGCATTGCTAAAGCACATGCAAAAGGCATTGCCACCGAAGTTGTTGATCACCGCCCGTTTAATGGGGATCGCGCCGCATTCGAGGCCGTGTTGCAGGGCACTATAGTCAAATATCAACCCGATATTATCTGCCTTGCTGGTTTCATGCGGGTGCTGACCGCTGGTTTTATCGATCAATGGCAAGGTAAAATGCTAAACATCCACCCATCATTACTACCTAAATATACGGGGTTGCATACGCATCAGCGGGCGATTGATGCAGGTGACACCAAGGCAGGTTGTTCTGTGCATGTGGTCACGGCCAAACTGGATGACGGGCCGCTTTTGGATCAAGCAGAGGTTCCCGTTCTGCCCGATGATACTGCCGCAACACTTGCGGCACGGGTTTTGGTTGAAGAACACAAACTTTACCCCGCCGCTTTACGGGCGTTTGTGAAGAATGCCCGATAAGCCTTCCAGCATTCGAAACCTTGGCCCTGCGTCCGATACTTTTTACGGACGTGCAGGCATTAAAACCGCTGAACAGTTACGTGATCTTGGCCCTGATGAAGCTTACTTTCGTTCCTTACAAGCAGGTGGAAAGCCGCATTTCATTGGCTATTACGCGCTCGTCATGGGCCTGCAAGGGCGCCCGTGGAATGATTGTCAGGGTGTTGAGAAGATAGACCTGCAAAAGCGGTTTGATGCGATTAAAGCGCGTTTATCGGGCGACGAGAAAGGCCGCTCCGAAATCGAAGCGGCCCTAAATATGTTAGGTGTGGTTAAAAAACCTTAACCAGTCAGTTGATTAGCCAACCAACTCCAGGCCTGAAAAGAAGAATGCAATCTCTTCGGCAGCTGTTTCTGGTGCGTCTGAACCGTGAACTGAATTTTCGCCCAATGACAAAGCAAACTCTTTGCGGATTGTGCCAGCGTCTGCGTCTGCTGGGTTAGTAGCACCCATAATTTCGCGGTTACGCAGGATCGCGTTTTCGCCTTCAAGAACCTGAACTACAATCGGTTCAGAAATCATGAATTCACACAATTCGCCAAAGAACGGACGTTCTGAGTGAACACCGTAAAATGTTTGGGCTTGTGACAATGTCAACTGGATGCGTTTTTGGGCAACAACGCGTAATCCGCCCTCTTCCAATTTGGCAACGATCGCACCAACAAGGTTGCGTTTAGTTGCGTCTGGTTTCACGATTGAAAATGTACGTTCTAGGGCCATGTCTGATTTCCTT
>OJDV01000288.1_pt1 | contig 18608 bp, 12 predicted proteins | sample 1592911 | NCBI WGS metagenome assembly OJDV01 (sample SAMN05416860, study PRJEB24817) | seawater metagenome | isolation source: Sea water | place: Canada:Atlantic | collected 2013-11 | reverse complement strand
TCGGCAGCGTCAGATGTGTATAAGAGACAGCATCACCCCCGCGCTCGCGTCCGCTCAGAATACCGTCGATTCGAGCCTCGCCGGCAAGATCGACGCCGCCATCACCTCCGCCCGCGGCGGTGACCTGAACGGCGCCGCGTCATCGCTAGAGAAGCTCGTCGACATGCCCAGCGGCGGACACCTCGCGGCGTATAACCTCGGCGTGATCCGCGAGCGGATGGGGCAACTGGAGGCCGCCGAGAAGGCCTACATGAAGGCGCTGGAGGTCCAGTCCGAGTTCGGCGCTCCCTTGCGCAACCTCACGCGTATGCTCATCGCGAGCGGCAACGTCTCCAAGGCTCAGCAGACCGTCGGACGCTTCACGAACATGCGCCCTAACGTCCTCGACCACCGCGCCACTGCGATCGACATCATGCTCGCCAAGGGCCAGTACGAGGACGCCGGCCGCGAGGCGCGCAGGATCTTGCGCGAGGACGAGAAGCATGGCTGGGCGCTGCTCGCGCTCGCGCAGGCGGAGTACCAGGCGGGGCGCTACGAACTCGCCGCCGCGGTCCTCAAGAGCGCCGAGAAGTTCTACCCGAACAGGGCCGAGATTCATTACAAGAAGGGCCTGATCGCGCTCAAGTTCGACAAGCGCGGCGAGGCCGAGAAGTTCTTCAAGACCGCCATCGACAAGCAGGCGGCCTACCCCGAGGCGAGGAACAACCTCGGCCTGCTCTTCCACCAGGCCAAGGACTACTCTGGCGCGATCGACCAGTTCAACGCCGCGATCTCCTCGCGCCCTGGGTACGTCGAGGCGTACCTGAACCTTGGCAACGCGCTCAAGGGCGAGAAGCGCGCGCAGGAGGCCGAGGTCGCGTTCCGCAAGGCGCTCTCATTGAAGGCGGACTACGAGCAGGCGCACTTCAACCTGGGCGTGCTCTACCTCGACTCTGATGTCCCTGGTATGGAGACGATCCCTCGTCTCCAGAAGGCGATCGACGAGCTCAAGGAGTACAAGCGCATGGCCAAGCGCGCGCCCAAGAATGACCCGACAGACAAGTACATCGCAGAGGCGAAGAAGATGATCGAGACCGAGAAGCAGCGGCAAGAGCTGATGCGCGAGGCCCCTATCGAGTGAGCCCGGATTAATTGGCCCCTCGTGGGAACAAACCGTTCGGCGGGTTGTCCGAGGAGTGTGGGCTGGCGCAATGACGCGCCGTGACCTGACCGAACACAGGAGCGAGAAGAGATGAAGAGGTTCTACGCGTTCGGCGCGACGTTGGCGTTGATGTGCATGGGGTTGCCGGCCACGGCGAGCGCCCAGCAGGGCGTGATCTCCCTGGAGGAGACCGTCATCAAGGGGCGCATCCAGAAGCCCGAGGCCTTCTATATCCTCCAGCACGCGGACCTCGATTACGAGGAGTCGGACACGAAGGGCTCGTTCCTGACCGAGCTCAAAGAGAGCGTCGACGAGGATCCCTTTTGAGGTCTGTCTCGGCGCACGCATGAGGGCGCCGTGTCAAGCCTCTTCTGGCCTGCCTCGATGTGCCTCTGAGGCGCATGAGAACGGAGCGCGCGCCATGCCGGCGCCCCTCCAAAAAGGTCTTGGTAGGTCCCCAGATGTTGTGCTATAGACAGTTTCTCTCGAGGGCAGGTAAGTAACCCTCGGCCATGAGTCTCAGGACTGATGGCAGGGCCCGAAGGGGCTGAGTCCCCGAGTGGGACGAGAGAAGAAATACAGTGTTAAGATGTTGCGGCGAGTGACGAAGAGAGCACTCGCCGCGTGCACGTGAACGACTTCGCAACAAATGCGAACGGAGGTAACCGACCATGAGCGCCATCGCCGCAGCCTTCCGCGACGGCGGTATTTGGATGTACATCATCCTCGCCGTCAGCATTATCTCGATCGGTATTACCATCGAGCGCTTCATTTTCTTGTTCTTCAAATACAGCGTGAACGCTGAGCCCTTCATGGCTCAGATTCAGAAGCTGGTCATGGCGAACAACATCGATCGCGCCATCAAGCTGTGCAACGCACAGCCGGCCGCGGCCCTGCCTCGAGTGATCAAGGCCGGTCTCACGCGCGCCAACAAGGGCGAGATCGAGATCCAGAACGCCATCGAAGAGGCGACTCTGGAGGTGGTTCCCTTGGTGCAGAAGCGCACCCCCCTCCTGCAGCCCATGGCGAACATCGCCACGCTGCTCGGTCTCCTGGGAACCATCATTGGCCTCATCGAGGCGTTCGAGGCGCTGGAGACGGCGACCGCGGAGAACAGGCAGAAGATGCTTGCTCGTGGTATCTCGCTCGCAATGAACACGACGGCCTTCGGCCTCGTCGTGGCCATCCCGACGCTGGTCTTCCACCTGGTCCTGTCTAGCATGACCAAGAAGATCCTCGACGAGATCGATATGCACAGCGTGAAGCTGGAGAACCTGCTTGTCAGCCGTGGCAAGGGTGGTTCCCCGGAGTGAGCATCCCCTAGTGGGTTGTTGAAGTGAGGCGAGCCCCCTTGTGGGGGCTCGTCTGATTCGCCCTGATGTGCCCGCTGAGTCGGGCTGACAGGGGTGAGCAAGTGTTCGTGTGTTCGGGCAGCGTTGGTCGAAGGGCTGCGCGGTCGGAGCGGGCGAGGGCGCACTGTAGAGGGAGAGATGGCACGCACGAAGCAAATCAAAGAGGAAGAGCAGGATCTCAACCTCGCACCGATCATGAACATGGTGATCATCTTGATCCCCCTGTTGCTGCTCTCGGTTGTGTTCCTCAAGGTCGGCGTGATCAACATCACCGCCCCCAAACTCTCGGTCGGTCCGCCTTCGGCGGAGGAGCCCGATGAGGAGAAGAAGCCTCTGAACCTCACCGTCGCGGTCAGCGCGACGGGGTTCAGGATCGGCGCAGAAGGGGGTGTGCTCCCGGCGCGTGGAGGTTGCCCCTCGGATGGCCCGACGATCTGTCTGGCCAAGAAGGAAGTCGACGTCTCCGGCCGTTTCACGGACGCGAGGACGATGATGGCCGCCGGCGACATCTCCAAGGGTGAGCAGGTGATGGAGCAGGGTCTCCAGGCCTACAACTGGCGCGAGCTCTATAACTCGCTCGCCAGGATCAAGACGGAGTTCCCCGACGAGACCGTGGTGAACCTCAGCGCCGACCCGGATATCCCTTTCTCGGCCATCATCCGTACGATGGACGTGATCAGGTACAAGCTCGAGAAGGACAGCTTCGACAGCGATCCGGACTTCTGGGCCTCCAAGCCCAAAGAGAAGGCAGTCGAGGGTGGAAAGAAGGGGTTCGATGAACTCTTCAGTGATCCCGTGCTCGCAGTGGCTCAGTGAGAACCGTGCGTTCTGCGCGCGCTTGAGCGCGCCAGTTTGTAGTCGAGAGAGAGGCGAAGATGGCGCAGGAAGACATGTCCGGGTTTGATCCTTCCGAAGAGGAATGGCTCATGGAGCAACGAGCCCGAGAGGCTCGTCGCAAGAAGAGGAACAAGAAGCGTGAAGACGCGGGAGGTTCACTCAACATCAACTCGATGATGGACATCATGGTCATCATCCTGGTGTTCCTGCTCAAGTCGTACGGCGACGAGCCGATCAAGGTGGTGGGTGAGGACCTCAAGGCTCCCTCCTCCCTTGCTCAGCTCAACCCGGAGGACATGACCACGATCACGATCTCTCAGCGCGCGATCCTCGTCGACGACACGAAGGCCGTCACCGTGGAGAAGGGCAAGGTCGACAAGACCAAGAAGAAGGATGGAGAGAGCGGTCTCTACATCACCCCACTCTTCAAGGAGCTGACCGAGGCGATCAAGAAGAAGAAGCGCGAGAAAGAGCTCCTTCAGCAGGACTACCAGCCTGTGGCCACGATCATCGCGGACCAGTCCACCCCTTACCGCCTCATCACCGAGGTGATGTACACCGCGGGCCAGGCCGAGCTGAGCAAGTTCAAGTTCGCCGTGGTCAAGAAGGAGCGTAAGGGCTTCGCGGCCGCCGCGGCCGCCGCGAACTGAGTCGGTTCGCTCCTCACGCCAATGGGCGAGACGTCAAGAGGCGCCAGGCCTTCCGAGAGGGAGGCGGCGCCTTTTTTTTGATGTGTTCGGGCCAGGCCTTCGGCGTGGTCTTTTTTCGTCCCTTGCGATGTGAGATGATGTCGCGCGAAAGCGAACGACGATCCATGATTTTTGGAACATTGTTCCAACGCGGGTGTCTCAGGATGTGGAGCCGACGCGAAGGCGTCGTGAATGAAGTACATGCTCTCGTTAAAGGTATGACGAGGGCGTGTCTGTATGGATGAGAGACACAGCACAGCACTGTCGACCACGCGCGCATGAGCGCCTTGGCCAACGCGCTCATTGTCGAAGTCGTCACGATACGAAGGTGGATCCCATGGCGAATAAAGCACCGGCCAAAGTCCTGCGAATCGGTCTGTTTCAGAACAACCGAATCATCGAGGAGAAGCTGCTCAGGCAACCAAAGCAGGTCACGATCGGGAGCGCGTTGACGCGCAACACGTTCGTGGTCCCTGCCTCGAACCTGCCGCCCAACCTCGTCGTCTTCGACGTGAAGCAGGGGCAGTACATCCTGAACCTGACCCAGAAGATGACGGGAAGGGTCAAGATGGGCGATCAGCTCGCCACGCTCCAGGAGCTCATCCAGAGCGGGCGCGCCAAGAAGTCGGGCTCGGGCTACGTGCTCCCGCTCGATCAGAGCGCGCAGGGTCGAGTGGCGATCGGTGAGGCGACCTTGCTCTTCCAGTTCGTGACCCCTCCTCCTCCTCGTCCCACGCCGGTGCTGCCCGCGTCGATGCGTGGCGGATGGATCGCGGCGATGGGAATCGTCCTGTCCGCGTCGCTCTTCGCCTCGGCGGTCGTCCACATCTTCCCGGTCGTGTACTTGGTGAACACCGACTTCCCCGAGCCGAGTGACCTCGAGCGCACGATCCCTGATCGCTTCGTTCAGATCATGCTCGACGACGACGAGCCCGAGCCCGAGGTGCCGGACCCCACGGACCTCCCCGAGGTCGACGGCGAGGGTGATCCCGAACCCTCAGACGAGCCAGAGGTCGTCAAGAAAGCGCCGGCCAAGGACGACAGCGCCGACGACAAGAAGGCTGACGAGCCCAAGTCTGCTGATGAGATGGCCAAGAACGAGGTCGAGCGTAAGAAGAAGCTCGCTGCGGACGTCCAGAACAAGACGATCCTCAGCCAGATCGGTGCGAAGAGCATGGACGGTTCCGGCAGCCTGGTCGATCGCCTCGGCGGCGGCGCGGGCAAGACCTCGATGGATGAGGCCTTCGCGAACTCGAAGGGCATGACCACCGCCAGCGCCGACACCGAGAAGTCTGGCCTCCGCACCACGGGGGGAGCTGGCGGCGATGGCACAGGCAAGACCGCCGGTGGCGTGAACATCGGTAAGAGCTCGTCTGCGACCGAGGCTGGAAAGGGCACCGGTACGGGCAAGAAGAAGGAGAAGGAGGTCAAGGGCAAGCTCAAGATCGTCAAGGACAGCACCCCGGCGATCGGCGGCACCATCGACGCAGGCACCATCAGCCGCAAGCTCAAGGGGAAGTCGAGCGCCTTCCAGAAGTGCTACAACCGCGAGCTCAAGAAGAACCCCAAGGCCGCGGGTAAGGTCGTCGTCGTCTTCACCATCGGCACGGCGGGTCGAGTGACCTCCTCGAAGGCGTCGAGCGACTCGGTCGGTGGAGGTGTCGGGTCTTGTGTGGCCTCCGAGATCGAGCGCATTCGCTTCGGTCGTCCCAAGGGTGGCGCGGCCACGATCAAGAAGAGTTTCGTCTTCGATACATGATGCCGCAGAGGCGCTTTTCATGCGCGATACACCCCGAACCGAACGCTCTTGATTTAAATCACTGGCGTGTTAGGTTCGGGGTGTCGTTGTGTGTGTAGTTCGGTCGGACGGTCGCTTCCATTTGAAGAAAGTGACCCAACGTTCCGTAATGATTGTGTGACCGGTACACCTCACGTGACGTCACTGATGCAGCGTATCGACAGAGGATGATTTGATGTTCAAGCGTATGAAGGTCGGGGTGGGTGTTCTTGGGTGCGTTCTCGCACTGGGGATTGGTCTGTCGTTCGCACAAGGTGCAGACGACCGTGAGGCCATGATCGACAAGGAGCTCTCCGAGACGTCCGGTCTGAACATGGAGAAGATCCGTCAGATCCCGAGCAGCGAGAAGCTGTCGGGCGTCAAGGGCATGCTCGACGGCATCCGTTCGCGCCGTAAGGGCGTCCAGGACAAGTACGACGAGCTCAAGCAGGGTGCCGATGCCAGCGCTCAGCGCATCGACTGCGTGAACAAGAAGCTGCTCGTCCTCAAGAGCCTCACATTGGGGGCTGAGGGGTCTGCGACGAAGATGAGCACGGCGCTCAAGCCACCGGCTGGGGAGACGGTCGACGAGCAAGCGGCGGCGAACTACTACTCACTGGTCGTGATCGCGGATACGCGCTCGAAGCAAGAGGCGCAGAACGCGAACTTGTGTACGGGGGGCGAGTCGCTCGTCTCGAACACCGAGGGTTCTAAGAGCACTGTCACCATTGACGAGAGTGTTCCTGCCGACTACGAGCCTGTCGCCGAGGGAGGCCGACTGAGCGTCGAGGACCTTTTCGGAGAAGTCGTCAACTTCACGAATATTCCGAATTTGACTCCGCTCAGTTGAGCATTTGAACCGAGTCGATTAGATGGCGACGCATGTCGAGCTGTATGCAAAGCTCCGTCGCCAGCCACGTTTGAATTTGCTCGCTGAGAGCCAAGAGGATGCTGATGAGCCCGAAGTTCAGGATGACCGCAGCGATGCTGTGTATGAGCGCATTGTGCGTACCTACGAGCGCGAGTGCTGAACCTGGTGAGGGTATCCGTTCGGACAGCCTGAAGCTGAACCTGGGGCTGGGGCTGGGCACTCAGCTCAACACGAACCCCTTCTTTCAGAATAACTCGCGGACACAGCTTGCGTTGAGCGGTCGGGTCACTCCTCGCATATCGCTGTCCACGGTCAACTCCGACTTCTTCAAGCTCAAGCTGGATTGGGACGCTGGCTGGCAACAGTACTTCACCGACGACGCGGCGCTCGCGGCCCAGAGTGGCTTCTCGACGACGCTGACGGCGCTCGCTGCGATCAACACCAAGGGTGCGTTCAGCCTGACGTTGGACGAAGCGCTCACGCGCACGAACGAGCCAACCAACTCTCCCACGACGGCGACCTTCAACCGTCTCAACAACCGGGTCGGTGGTACGATCGGCATCCACCCGGGCGGCCAGGTCTTTCAGTTCTTTGCGGGCTACCACTGGGGTAAGTTCACGTACAACGAGGCCATCGCCGACCTGAACAAGGACGAGCACGAGCTGCGAGGCCGGTTCGTGTGGAGGTTCTTCCCGAAGTCCACGGCGCACGTCACCGCAGACTACCGTATCATCCAGTACGAACAGGCTGAGCGGCAGCTCGGCGGGTCATCCTCCCTCACGAACAACAACAGCGCTCCGCTGAGGCTGCTCGCGGGTGTGGATACCCTCATCCTGTCCAACCTCTCGCTGGCGCTCGCTGGTGGCTATGGGTGGTCGTTTTACGAGGCGGGTCCTGACACGGCCGAGTTCCTCTTCAACGGTGACCTCAGGCTGCTCTTCGGGGCTGGTTCTCGGTTCATTGGTCTCTCCTACAACCGTGGCTTCAGCGACTCGTTGCTCGGCAACTTCCAGCTCGACAACCGCGTGGGTTTGAACACGGGTTGGTCCATCATGGATGACAAGCTGTCACTGGGGGCAGGGCTCGAGGTGGACTGGCGTGGGTATCGCCTGCCAGAGACGGGCGGCGCGAACGTGAACGGTGGCATCGTGAATCTGCCGACCGAGATCAACGACTTCCTGGTCTTCGGTAAGGCCAACGTGAGCTACGCGTTCGCGCCCTGGCTGCGCCTCGCGGCGAACTACCGGCTCAACATCAACAACGCGGATACGGTCAATGTCGTTGAACTCACGCGCGGAGACGCGGTGATCGCAGGACGAGACTATTTCCAGAACGTGGTCGATCTCAGCCTGAACGTGCAGTACTGAGCGTATGCGTCTGAGTCATGTCGTATTGTGTGGGTTGGTCGTTCTGAGTGGTTTCGGTTGTGACACCTTCCGTACGCCGGTAGACCCTGCGTACGAGGCGCTCGCCGAGCGACGCATGAGCATCACGGAGGAGGGGGATCTGGGGCCGGGTGACCGGTTCACGATTACGGTCTTTCATGAGCCTGAGATGGGCGGAGAGTTCACGGTGTCCCCCCAGGGGACCATCAGCTACCCCTATATTGGCAACGTCGAGGTCGCGGGGAAGACGTGCTCGGACATCGAGTTCGAGATCACTACTCGTCTCAAGGACGGGTACCTCTCGAACCCGACGGTGTCGTGCTCGATCACCGAGTACAACTCGAAGCTCGTGTACATCCTGGGCGCCGTGAAGGCCCCAGGGGCTTACCCCTACCGGGCGGGCTCGACGGTGGTCGAGGTGATCGCGCGGTCTGGTGGATTCGAGATCCAGGCGGATCGGAACCGGTTGCAGCTTCGCAGCCAGGTCGGGGGGGAAGAGACTCAGGTGATCGTGCCGTTTCAGGACATCGTGGACGGGACGCAGCGTGATCTGAGGATGATGCCTGGGGACGTGATCTTCGTGCCCAAGAACGCGTTCAATTGACGCGCCTCGTGGCCACGTCCGACGTGGCCACGCTTTGAATGCATCTCAGGGGCGTCGCATCAGCCGGAGCTGTCGGGTGAGGGGTCGTCGTAGCCGATGACGTCTCGAGAGGAAGCGACCACGTGGCCGTGTGAGAGGCGTTGTGTGGCGCGGGCGAGGACGTCGGATTGGAAGTGCTCGCGGTGGTGGGGGTCGAAGGCGTAGCCGCGGACGGTGACGCGGAAGGGCGCGTCCGTGCGTGTGGGCGGAGTGAGGAAGGCGCGGGGGCGATGCCTGGGGGATGCGAGCGGGCTGAGGATCGCGGCGCTGTGGACGATCTCGAGTGCGTGCTCGTGGGAGACGTGTGAGGGGATGTCGAGGGTGATGTCGCAGGCGGAGTCGCCGCCGTCGCCGGTGAGGTTGGTGACCGGGGTGTTGACGAGGAGGTCGTTGGGGACGTCGTGGAGGGATCCGTCGTCTGCGCGGAGGTGGATGGCGCGGAGGCCGAACCTGGTGATGACACCCTTGAGCTCGCCGGCGACGATCTCGTCGCCGACGTGGAGCCTGCGCTCGAGCGCGATCGTGACGCCCGCGAGCACGGATCGCAGCCAACCCGAGTAGATGTAGGTGATCGCGAGGAAGATCGCCGTGGCGATGACGATCCACTCCGACGAGACGTTGGAGGCGGTCCAGGCCGCGGTCGTGAGCAGCGCGATGCACCAGATGATGGCGTGCGCGATGGGGAACAGGTGGGAGAGGCGGTGAAAGAGCTCCTGCGTGCTCAGGCGGTGGATCGCGACGGAGGTCACGATCGCGAAGGTGAGCGCGAGGGTTGGGGTGATGGGGGCGTGGTAGCCCGTGTCCGGCGTGGGGTCCGCCGCGGGCTCGACGAGGGTGTGGGAGGACGTCTCGAAGTGCTCCTCGATTGGAGGAGGTGGAGGCGGGGGCTTCGGGACGTGTGTTGCGTCGTCGTGTGCGTGCGGCTCCGCGTGGGGGAGCGCCTGTGGGTCGGTCTCTTCCATTAGACGAGGTTCCTGTCGCGAAGCTCAGTTGTAGTCTTGGGGGCCGCGAGGTTTCGGAGCCGGTAGGTCGAGGTGGTGCCGACCATGACTTCGACGAAGCCGAGGCGCGCGAGGTGTGAGAGGTCGATGTCGGTGTCGTCGGTGGGGCGTTGGAGGATCTCGGCGAGCTGGATGGACGTGAGCGAGCCGTGCTGGAGGATGAGCGAGAGGATGAGGAGCTTGTCCAGCGTGAGTCCCTCGGTCAGAGAGGCGTCGATGCGGTCGTCGGGGATGTGTTCGACGCGGAGGCGGGCGTCGTCCTCGGGGTCGACGCGGACCGAGCGGAGCCAGAGGAGCAGCGCGAAGAGCGGGTTGCCCTGGCTGGCGACGGTCAGGCGGCGGAAGTAGTCCTCGCGCGGGTTGCGGAGGGCATCGGTGGCCGAGAGCGGATGGCGCAGCTTGTGGAGGATGCGTAGGGGCGGGAGGTCGTAGTCGATAGCGTAGCCCGAGACTCTGTGCCTGTTCGAGATCATGAGCTCGATTTGGGAGTTGAGGAGGGGCTCGAGCTCGAAGACGTGCGTGAAGTAGTCGAAGAGGTCGAGGGTGGTGTCGAGCAGGGTGGCCGCGGGGGTATCCATGATGAGGATCCAGAGGGTGCGCCGGGAGGTTTGCCCGATGGTGCGCATGAACCCTCGGCAGAGCTCGAGGCCCTCGGAGGTGCGGTTGAAGGCCTTGGTGGCGTTTTCGACGATGACGATCTGGCGGCGCTCGCTGGAGTTCAGCGCGCGGGTGAGCTCCTCGAACGAGGCGGGGGAGTCGTTCTGTGTGAGGGGCGAGAGCTGCGCGCAGAGGTCGGCCTCCGAGGAGGTGTCCTCGCTCAGGCGCAGCGTCTGGATGGGGGTGTTCTGGAAGATGGGCGCGAGGTCGTAGATGCGGATCGGGACGAGGTTGTGGATGAGTGTGCGTTTGCCGATGCCGCGGTCGCCGAAGAGCAGGATCGAGCTGGGGTGTCCGAGGCCCCACTGGGCGATGGCGTCGAGGCAGTCGCGTTCGACTCGGGGCCGTTCGACGTAGAACTCGGGGAGGTCGAGGGGGACGGGGTTGAAGAGCCGTCGGTAGATCGTGGGGAGGGCGTCGCGGTCGTGCGCGCGGTCGACCTCGAGGAGCTGCCGCACGTGTGAGCGTCGCTGGATGCGGCGCTCGTCGACGAGGATGTGGCGGAGGTCCTCCAGGATCTCGTCGTAGACGGGCGTTACGGCGTCGTAGACGCGCCGGGCGCCGCTCTTGAGGGTGGAGGCGCCTCGGGCGAGGATGCCACCGTAGTGCGCGTCGTGGGGGCGCGCGTGGCGCTCGAGCTGGGTCTGGATGTCGGCGAGGCGCCGCTCTCGGAAGGGGTTGACCGACTCGCGCGCGATGGAGGTGGTCTTGTCGAGGAGCCACTGTTCGATCTCGGAGATCTCGGTGGAGAGGTCCTCGGAGAGCTGGGCGACGAGCTTCGCGGCGCGCTCGAGCGCTCCGGACGCGACGGTGTTGGCGTGGTCCGGGTCGAGGCCGGCGTCCGTGTCGCGCTGGGCGGTGTGGAGGTTGTACTCGAGGATCTGATCGATGGAGTCGAGGCCGACGAGGTTGCGTCGGACGACGCGCTCGGTGCGCTCGTTGAACTCGATGTAGTGGAGGGCGACCTCGTTGACGAGCCGGTTCGAGAACCACTGGCGCGCGCGGACGTCGAGGGTGGCGGGTGCGCCCTGCCTGGGGTGGTGGAGTTCGGGGTCGGCGAGTGAGAGCGTGAGGTGTTCGGAGAAGGAGGCGACGCGGTACTCGAGGGTGTCGATGAGGCGGCGCGAGGTGACGCCCTGGCCGAACGATATGAGCGCGCGATCGAGCGCGCGGCGTGCGCCTCTGGATGCGGGGTAGAGCTCGCGGCGCATCCACTTGGTCCAGGCGATCTCGTGCTCGGGCGTGTTCGGGTCGATGTCCTCGTGTGCGAGGACGTCGGCGCCTTCGAGGCAGCGTTGCTCGAGGCGCTCGAGCTGGCGCAGGCACTGGTCCTGGAAGAGGCCGCGCATGGTGTCGGAGATCCGCTGTCGGTAGACGTCGAACCAGTGCGTGAAGATGATGAGCTGGTGATCGAGGACGAGCCAGCCGATGTAGGACGAGACGACGCGCGACTCTCTGTCGAGGTGTTCGCGCAGGCGCTCGGTGGCCTTGCGCGCGGGGTCGAACTGCGTCGAGGGTCGGTACGAGAAGCCGGTGAGCTCGAGGGTTCCTGCGAGCGCGGTGGCGTCGAGGAAGGCAGAGAACGCCTGCTGGAGGGACCAGGAGTAGTTCTGAGACGAGGTCTCGACGGCAGACGACAGGGCGGAAGAGAGCATCTCGCCGTGTGCGTCGAGTTCGGCGCGAGCGTGCTCGAAGAAGCTCTGCGCGCGCTCGTACCGGGGCGTCTCGGAGGATGAGATCTCGCGGGCGTACGAGAGCAACGTGAGGGGCTGCTCGTCGGCGTGCTCGGCGTGGTCGGTGTGCTCGTCGTGCTCGTCGTGCCCGTCGTGCCCGTCGTGCCCGTCGTGCTCGTCGGCGTCGGGTGAGAGCGAGGCGTGCTCTTCGAGGATGTACTGCGTGAGGCGGAAGGTGGCGTCGAGGTCGCGCAGGTGGTTGCCGAGCTCGAACCAGAAGGCCTCGTGTTCGGGCGCGGAGTCCTTGGCGGCCTGGGCGAGGTACCTAGGGACGGTGAGCTCGATGTAGAAGCGCCAGAGGCGGCCGAGGGGGATGGTGCGGCGGCCGTTGCCCGCGATGGCGCGCTGCATGCGGCGCGCGCGGCGCAGGAGGCGGCCGTAGCCGGAGGAGGCGGCGTCGATGTCGAAGAGCTGTTGTTCGAGCTCGACGATGAAGTGGTTCTCGAAGTCCTCGAGTTGAGAGACGGCGAAGATGAGGTCGTTGGCTTGTTCGGGTCCGAAGGCGATGGGAGCCATGTGCTCCCAGAGCTGGACGAAGGGCTGGAGGCGCTTTCGGGACTGGGTGTGAAGCTTCGAGACGGCGCCCGCGAGGGCGGCGTCGGACTCGTAGGATTGGGCCGACGAGAGGAGCTCGTCGAGCCGCCCGAGTGAGGAGTCGACCTCCTCGCGGGCGTCGCGCAGGCTGCTGGCGAGGTGCTCGCGGCGGCGCTCGAAGGGTGACGCGATGAGGTTCGCGTGGAGGGTGATGAGCGCGTCGCGGAGCTCGAAGAGGCGCGCGTTGAGGTAGCGGTCGGGGAAGTCGGGCCTGGGGAACTCTGCGGCGGCCTGAGCGCGAGGAACCGAGACGCTCTCGGCGGCGCTCTGCGAGGAGGGAGCGCGGGCGTCGTCGGTCTCTCCGGCCTTGCTAAGGGCGTATTTGAGGAGCGGGGGCCCGAGGACGATGTGCACGACGACGGTGGACATGATCACGGTCTGGAAGTCCACGCCCCAAGGGAAGATGAGCTCGCCGGTCTCGTAGACTGCGCCCGCGACGAGGCTTGCGAGGACGAGGTCGACGCCGCCGCGGGAGAGGAAGGTCATCCAGAGGATGTTGTCCCTGGACGGGTCGCCGGGGACGACGCGCGCGGTGAGCTTTGCCGAGGCCCAGAACGATCCGGCGCGGGCGGTGGCGAGGATGAGCGTGAGGGGGAGGTAGGCGACGACGCCCTTGAGGTCGAGCTGGGCCGCCTGGGTCATGAAGTAGATGATGAAGACGGGCAGCGAGATCTTCTCGAGGGCGTGTATGAGGTCGTGCCCGTGGCGAGAGAAGTTCTGGACGATGAAGCCGGCCGTGAGGAAGGCGAGCAGGGTCTCGGCGTGCGCGATCTTGCAGAGGTAGGAGGTGGTGAAGATGATCGCGACGGTGAAGAGGAGCATCTCGCGTTCGACGTAGCGGATGTACGCGATGAAGGCGATGCCGGTGGCGGCGCCGATGATGAGCGCGAAGCCGAACTCTGCGCCGATCCCCGGGAGCGCGGCGGCGAGCGCGGCGCCCGAGAAGCCCTCTGGGGAGACGAGGAGCTTGGAGAGGGAGAACCCTACGAGGAAGATGGCGACGAGGGCGAGGTCCGCGACGACGACGACGCCGAGGACGAGCGAGGTGAACGAGCCGCGCGCGCGGGTCTCCTGGATGATGGCGAGGGTGGCGGCGGGGCTCATTGCGATGGAGAGGATGCCGAGCATGAGCGCGCCGGCGAGTTGGTCCTCGACGGGGGCGTCGATGAGGAACCCGACGAGGTCGACGGGGAGCTGAGCGAGGCCAAAGACCGCGCCGAAGGTCAGGGGGATGGCGGTGAGGATGATGAGCGTGATGACGAGGAGGATGACGCGCCAGGAGTCCTTGATGTCGCTGATCTTGAGCTCACCGCCGCCCATGGTGCCGATGACGCCGACGGTGAGGACGTTGATGAGCGCGAGGTCCTCGATGACCTTGCGTGAGAAGACGCCCTGTGGCGCGTCCCCGAAGACGCTCTGCGCGAGCGCGGGGTCAGTGGACTGCGCGATCTCGAAGAGGACGGCGATGAGGTTCGGCCCGAACAGGATGCCCGCGGCGATGTAGCCGAGGAGCGCGGGGATGTTGAAGCGCTTGAAGAGCTCGCCGGTGGTGAAGGCGGCGAGCAAGATGAACCCGGAGGCGGCGACCGACTTGGGGTCGAAGGGGCTCTCGGGGAGCGCGAGGTCGAACTGCTGGAGCGCGACCATGAGCGCGAGGAGGATCGCGAGTGTGAGGATCTGCCACATGTCAGGTCACCTCCGGCTGGTTCTGTCCGCTCAGGACCTGTCTGATCTTGGCGGGGGGGACGTCGGTGTAGTCGATGAGCCAGGAGCGTGTGCGGACGTAGGAGAAGATCTCGGAGAAGATGACGGCGAGGAGGAGGCCCGAGTAGGCGACGGTGGTGACGGCGGTGCCTCCGTAGACCTGCTGGAAGTCGAGCAGCATGGCGACGCTCAGCGCGCCTGGCGCGAAGAGGACGCGGCCGAGCGCGGGGAGCCTGGGTTCGACGGGGGAGGTGCGCATGGCGATGAGGCCGCCGGCGAGGCGCCCGGTGGTGCGGAGCAGGATGTAGGGGACGACGAGGAGGTAGGACCACCAGGGCGCGGAGAGGTCGATGGAGGCTCCTGCGAAGAAGAAGAGCGCGATGTAGAGGGGGCGCTCGATGGAGTCGAGGCGGGAGGCGACCTTGTCGGCGGTGCGGCAGGTGTTGATGAGGACGACGCCGAGGATGAAGTTCACGAAGATGGGAGACAGGCGCAGGTAGTAGGCGATGCCGGAGGTGAAGACGACGGTGCCGATAATGACGGTGAGGAGCTTCTCGTCCTCGAAGCCGCGGCGCAGGAAGGAGCCGAAGATGACGCCGAGGACAGCGCCCAGGATGAGGTGGATGAGGAACCAGTCGAGGGTGGCCAGGCTCTGCGGGAGGAACACGGCGTCGTGGTCGTACATGCAGAAGACGGTGCCGAAGGAGATGACGGCGAGGGAGGCGCAGAGGCGCGCGACCTTGATGGCCGCGAACGTGGAGTCGCCGCGCGCGGAGAGGAACTTCTGGAGCGCCTGGAGCGGCCCCGGGTCGGCGACCAGCGCGACGGCGCCCGCGCACAGGATGGCGGGGAGCCAGGTCTGCGCGGTGCCGGGCGCGGCGTAGAGCGAGAGCGCGAGGGTGGGCAGCGCGACGACGGTGAGCGCGGTCAGCAGCGTGATCCAGAGCGCGATGCGTACGGGCTCGGGCTCGACGGTGTCGGAGCGGCGCAGGTCGATGCGGATGCCGGTGATGAGGCCGAGCGAGCCGGTGCCCAGGACGACGGCGGGCGTGAACTGCTCGAGCGCGCCGGCGTCGAGCAGGCCGAAGACGGGGCCGACGACGGCGCCGAGCACGATGTATTCGGCGCCGGTGACGAAGCCGACGCGGCGCTGGATGCGGTCCAGGAGGAGGTGCGAGATCAGGTAGGCGACCCCGACGACCGTGAGGATCAGCAGGATGTTCTGGAACATCGCGGTGCCGCCGTCGCCGCCACCTCCGCCGGAGGCGAGCGCGAGCGCAGGCCAGAGTCCGAGCGCGAAGAGCGTCAGGGCGAGGAGGCGAGGTCGCGCCGTGTGGCGGTCGTGCACGTAGGACCCTCTGGGTGGTCGGAGTTGGGGGCGCGCGAAGGCCAGGTGAAGATGCCGCGCGTCGCACACTTGTGTAACATCGCGGCTCGTGTGCGGGAAGAGCGTGAGGGAGGTGGAGTTGGGCGTGTTTCGGGTCTGGATCGTGGCGTGTGTTCTGGGGGCTGCGACCTTCGCTTCGGCGCGGTCGGAGGCGGCGGTGTGGGGAGATGGAGGCGAGGCATCCTCGCTGGTCTCACAGCAGGTCATGACGTCGTCCCGGGATGGGGAGGTGTGGGTGGCGTGGCGCCCGGTCGTCGATGCCGCGGGCGCGAAGCGCGCGCTCTGGGTGATCCCCACGCCTGGCGCGCCCCGGGGGTGGCGCGTGGGCTCGGGCGGGGCGTTCGACGAGCTCGAGCGTCTGCTTCAGCTCCGGGTGGCGAAGCGGCCGGGTGAGGTGTTCGGCGCGCGCGCGATGCGTACGGCGCCAGATGTGGCCGAGCTCGATGACGTGAAGGTCGAGGTCGTGCCAGGGCGCGGCGCGGACGCCGCGCGCGTGGTGGCCGAGCGCCTCGAGGCGTTGGGCCACGAGGGCGCGGCCGCCGGCCTCGCGTACTACGCCGAGCGTGGGTGGTGGTTCACCGTGGTGGAGGTCGTCGCGTCGGGCGGTGTGTCCGGCGCCTGGCCGGTGGTCTATGGGACGTACGACGGAGACCGCGCGGTGTTTCCGATCAGGTCGTTCGCGGGCAAGGGCGCGGCGGACACGCGCTGGTACGCGTTGACGAAGGACAGGCTGTCCAAGGACGACCTGGCGAGCGCGCTGGCGCATGGGTTCACCGTGGCCGCGGCGTTCGGGTCGCCTGGCGCGCCGCCGCCGAAGGCGTACGGCCTCACGGCTCGTCCGATGAAGGCGAGCGCCGCGAGGTTGTCGCTGGAGCGCTCGCCCAGGGCGCTCGCGAAGTGGCTCGAGCGCGCGGGCTGGGGGAAGAGAGAGCAGGCGTGGGTCCGCGTCTTCTACCGCGCCGACCTCAACGAAGACGTCACGCTGGCGCCGAGCGCTCCCGATGAGGAGGCGCTGTTCGGGCGCGTGGGCGAGGACGTCTCGGTGCCCGCGGCGCCGGCTGGTGAGCGGCTCGACGCGCGCGATGAGGACGAGGCCGCGGAGGTCGCGGCGCCAGCGGCCGTCGAGGACGCGTCGGCGCAGGCGAAGGGCGCCGGGCCAGGCTGTGGGTCGTGCGTGGCCGCCGGTGGGCGCTCGCCCGATGGGGCGTGGTGGGCGTGGTTGTTGGCGTGGATCGGTTGGCGATCACGCGCGCGTTTCGCGCGGCGGCGTGATCGAATAGATTCCAGGGGCGCGTGAGGCGCGAGTGGGAAGGCATTGGAGGAAGAGATGACGGCGTCGGCGTGGACGGAGGAGCAAGTCAAAGAGCAGGTGACCGAGGAGAGTTACCGGCGAGGGCTGCCGTATTACAAGAGGGGGGCGGTCAAGCGCGCGCGCGTGAGCGGCGAGGCGCTCAGGGCGGAGTGCGAGGGATCGCGCGCCGAGCCGTACCGCGTGGAGGTCGGGCTGTCCGAGGGCGGCGTGGGCTGGGCGAGGTGTACGTGCCCGGTGGGCGCCGCGGGCGAGTGCAAGCACGCGGCGGCGGTGCTGCTGGCGTGGGTGCATGCGCCCGAGTCGTTCATGAAGGTGAGGGACGTCGACGACGCGTTGGCGGTGCTGGACCGCGCCGAGCTCGAGGCGATGGCGAGGTACATGGTCGAGCGCGAGCCGAGGCTCGAGCCGGTGCTCCAGATGAGGTTCCCGACGGGTGAGATGCGTGAGGGCGTGCTCAACCCGGACCCGTACCGTGAGCAGGCGCGCGACGTGTTCGCCGAGCACGCGGGCGGGTCGGGCGCGGCGTCGCAGGTCGTCGCGGGGCTCGAGCCGTTGATGCGCGTGGCGAAGGGGTTCGAGGCCGAGGGCGACGAGACGGCGGCCGTGGAGATCATGGGCGCGATGCTCGACGTGATCGTCGAGCGCGTGGGAGAGGTCCGCGACGACGAGGGCTTCCTCAGAGAGCTGGGGGCGAGGTGTCTGGAGCGGATCGTGCGCGTGCTCGGGCACGAGGGCGCGAGCCGTAGCACTCGCCACGACGTGCTCGCGCGGCTCGCGTCGCTCGCCATGTCCGGCGGGCCGCTCGCCGAGATCGCGCGTGCTCGGATGCTCGAGAGGGACGCAGAGGAGGAGCGCCGCGAGCTCGCGTTGCACGTGCGCCAGCGCCTGAGGGAGGCCTCGGAGCGAGAGGGGTCCCCCTCGGACAGTAAGCTGCTGCTGAAGCTGGAGGCGCCCTACACCGACGTCGAGCGCTACCTGGTGCGTTGCCGCGCGCTGGGGCTCCACGAGGAGCTCGTGGGGAGGTTGCTCGAGCTGGGGCGCGTCGAGGACGCGCTCGCGGAGGCGAGCGAGGTGGAGGAGCAGGCGCTCCTGGGGCTGGCGAGCGCGTTCGACGAGGCGGGCCAGGCGGGCGCGATCGAGGAGCTCGTGCGCGAGCGTTACGAGCGGTCGGCGTCGCTGGAGCTGCTGGCGTGGCTCCAGGGTCACTGGACGAGGTCGGGTGAGGAGCGCCTGGCGCGGGCCGCCGCGCAGGCGAGGTTCTTCAGGCGCCCCGAGCTCGAGGTGTACGGCCAGCTCAAGGAGATGGCCGACGGAGCGCGCGAGTGGGAGATGGAGCGACCGAGCCTGCACGCGCACCTGCGCGAGCGGCACGCGTGGGCGCTGCTCGTGCGAGCGCACCTGCTCGACGGTGAGGTGGATCGCGCGCTCGAGGCGCTGAGTGAAGGCCGCGAGCGCGGACACTCCTCGCAGGGCTGGGCCTGTCTCTTATACACATCTGACGCTGCCGACGATCTACTCTGTGTAG
>OJDV01000287.1_pt1 | contig 18615 bp, 13 predicted proteins | sample 1592911 | NCBI WGS metagenome assembly OJDV01 (sample SAMN05416860, study PRJEB24817) | seawater metagenome | isolation source: Sea water | place: Canada:Atlantic | collected 2013-11 | reverse complement strand
TACACAGAGTAGATCGTCGGCAGCGTCAGATGTGTATAAGAGACAGGATATAATGTTAAATAACTCCAATTTAAAAGTTTTTAATTAATGGCCTCATTAAAATATGCAAAAGAACAACGGAATCTTAATTTTAAGGCAAAAAAATAGGGGTTACAATTGTAACCCCTATAACATTTGTAACAAGTTGCCTTATTTTGGTAACCGAATACTTATTCCAACAGAATGATAATTCATTATCCGGTTTACACCCCAACCATAAGAATAATCCAGTTGAATATTGTCGGAGATTAGGTAAGTCATTCCAGCATCTAAATTGCTTTCCCAATCTTCAAATTCTACATAATCCCCAAATGCTTCTACATACAACCCTACCCTATCACTTAACCCAACTCCGTATACTAGAGTGTAGGTAAAATTGCCTTCAGCATATCGCACCAAACCTTCTTCATTAAAATCTAGATCATAATTATTATAACCGAGGTTGGCGCTCAAGTTTTTGTTTTCAGATAAATCATAAGAAAGATTCACCCTACTAAAAATTCCATAACGTTCACTTGAAATTCCCTCAGATCCTGTAGGAACTATTGCATGTGCCATTGCGCCTACTACTATTTTAGCATCATCTTTTGTAATTTGATATTTAAAGCCAATTTGCAAGTTTTCTGTGCCAGACACTTTTCCTATTTGCTCTTGGTTGGAATTGTTGATCGTTTTATACGTCACTATTTCATTCACAACCCTCAGTTCTAATCTATTCGCTAAACCTATTCTAAACAAGTTAGTGGGGTAAACATTTCGGTGCTGCGAAAATCCTGCAGCAATTTCGCTTCTTTCAAATAATAACCCACTTTCTATTTGAATGATACCTTTTGCAACCGCATTTGGTGATTCTGTTTGATCAGGCCGATCAGTAATAAGGCCGTTGTTAGTAATTTGAGCAGTCAACCCAAAAGAAGAAAACAGTATTGTGGAGATAAATAGTTTTTTCATTTTAAAAATTTAGATGAGTCTAAAAATATTATTAGATGATTATAATTAACTTTGTCGCAAAAATACACAATGACTTCTTTAACAGAAGAAAATTATTTAAAAGCAATCTACACCTTAATTCAGTCGACTGATAAAAAGGCTTCTACCAATGAGATAGCAAAAAAAATGGATACTAAGGCATCTTCAGTAACGGATATGCTAAAGCGTTTGAATGAGAAAAAACTGGTCGACTATGAAAGGTATAAAGCAGTTAAAATCACAGAGAAAGGCGAAAAAGTAGCTATTTCAATAATTAGAAAGCATCGACTTTGGGAGTATTTTTTAGTAGAAAGTTTAAATTTTGGCTGGGATGAAGTGCACGACATTGCAGAACAACTAGAACACATCGAATCGGTTGAATTAACAAACAAACTTGACGAATTTTTAGGCTTTCCAAAATTTGATCCCCACGGAGATCCTATCCCAAACAACAAAGGAGTATTTCCAAGAAGAGAAAATCAAAAATTAAGTGAAGTACAAGAAGGCAAGGAACTTATAATTATTGGAGTTGAGGACCACTCACCTAGTTTCTTGAATTTTTTGGGTGAAATGAACATACAACTGGGCACTGAATTAAGCTTAAGAACGAAGCACCAATTTGACAATTCACTTGTTGTTGTAAACAATGAAAATCAAAAATTCACCTTATCACAGAAAGTTGCTAGCAACCTTTATATAAAAATTAAGAATGAAGACTAAATTAATATACTCGCTATTCATCTTAGCTCTGTTATCTTGTAAAGTTGAAGACAAGCAGGCAAGTACAAGTATAAAAACAATAGTTTGCACCACAGGCATGCTTGGCGATGCTGTAGAACATATAGTAGGGCCGAATGTCGAGGTTATAACATTAATGGGCCCCGGTGTTGATCCTCATTTATATAAAGCCACGCAAGGCGACTTGAAATCCTTAACAAATGCAGATGTCATCGTCTACAATGGTTTGCATTTGGAAGGAAAGATGGGTGAAATTTTCGAAAAACTAGAAAAGCAGAAACATATTATTGTCGCCGCCGAAGGTTTAACTGAAGAAGAATACATCAATAACACAGAATTTCAAGGTGCACAAGACCCTCACATTTGGTTTGATGTTGCTCTGTGGTCAAAAGCAGTCCAGCACATCGGCACTGAATTGGCTCAACTGTCATCTGATTCTCTTGCAATAACGTTTAAAACAAATACAAAATCCTATACTGCGCAATTATTGCAACTTAATACGAGCGTTCAACAAGAAGTTAACAAACTGGATTCTTCAAAGAGAATACTAATTACAGCTCACGATGCATTTGGTTATTTTGGAAGGGCTTACAATTTCAAAGTTAGGGGTTTACAAGGAATTTCAACCACCTCGGAATACGGATTAAAAGATGTAAGTGATTTGGTAAACTACATTGTGCATAATGAAATTAAAGCAGTTTTTGTAGAGAGTTCAGTTTCTGAAAAATCATTACAAGCTGTAGTTGAAGGTTGTTTACAAAAAGGACATCAAGTAAAAATTGGTGGACAATTGTACAGTGATGCTATGGGAGATGCAGAAACTGTAGAAGGAACGTACATTGGAATGGTGCAGCACAATGTTAAGACAATAGTTGAGGGGCTCCAATAAAGAGTGGAGGAAAAATTACGAATTACAAATCTTGGAATTGCGAATGTAGAGAGAATGTAGAATGTAGAATGTAGAATGTAGAATGTAGAATGTAGAATGTAGAAAAAATTACAAATTACGAATCTGGGAATTACGAATGAGCAGAAAAATTACCAATAAAGAATTACAAAATAGAGATGAAGCAAAAGGTATAGTGAGGGAAATAAAAAAAATTTGTCCTTAGTCTTTTCTCTTTCATCCTTTCTCTTTTTCTCTCGCATCTCTTCTGCTTCATAAATAAAATAGAATAAATGATAAGCATAGAAACACATAACCTTACCGTATCATACAACCGCAGACCGGTATTATGGAACATTGACTTCGAATTGCCTACAGGTAAAATTATCGGAATTATAGGACCAAATGGCTCGGGTAAAACAACCTTACTGAAAGCCATTATGGGTTTGGTGCCAACTAGCAGCGGGTATGTCAAAATATTTGATCAAGATTTAAATGATGTTCGTTCTCGAGTGTCTTATGTTCCGCAAAGAGAATCTGTAGATTGGGATTTCCCTGCCTCCGTGATGGATATAGTTCTCATGGGCCGATATAAAAAAGACACGCTATTCAAGCGCATTTCAAAAGCAGATAAAGACCTAGCTGCAGAAGCATTGGAGAAAGTAAACATGCTAGAATATAGTAATCGGCAAATTTCGCAATTAAGTGGTGGTCAACAACAACGGGTATTTATTGCTCGATCTTTGGCGCAAGGCGCCGACATATACATTATGGATGAACCCTTTGTAGGAGTTGATGCAGCAACAGAAGAGGCTATTTTAAAACTTCTTTCCGATATGAAAGACGAGGGAAAAACTGTAGTTGTGGTGCATCACGATCTACAAACGGCTAAAGATTTCTTTGATTGGATAGTATTGTTGAACACTAGAATGGTTGCGGCCGGACCTATAGAAGAAATATTTAATGAAAAGCTTTTGCAAGAAGCTTATGGTGGCAAACTGAATGTATTGAGTCAAGTAGGTGATTTAATGAAAGAGAAAGCTTTTGATGTAAGAGAATAAAATAAATACTAATTACCAATCTCTGAATTACGGATGAATTCAAATCATCATTCATAATCTAAAAATAAATTTATTAAAATTGAATTCGACTTTCCAATTTCTGTCTTTCTCTGATCCTAATGTGCTCTTTGTGGTATTAGGCACGATGATATTGGGCGCTTCAGCGGCTATAGTGGGTTGCTTTTCCTTTTTGCGAAAACGCGCCTTAGTTGGAGATGCCATTGCACATAGCATATTGCCGGGCGTTTGTTTGGCATTTATGTTGACCGGAAGTAAAAACCCTCTATACCTGATCATTGGAGCGTTTATTACTGGTTGGCTTTCCCTCTTATTGATAGACGGAATAACTAGAACAACTAAATTAAAAAGCGATACCGCGATTGGAATTATTTTGAGTGTGTTTTTTGGAGTAGGAATCTTGTTACTTACTTCTATTCAACATTCCGGCAATGCTTCCCAAGCAGGCTTAGATAAATTTCTCTTTGGAAAAGCCGCATCATTGACAAAAGATGACGTCTATGTTTTTGGAACTATAGCATTGATTTTAATAGCGGTAGTTATTCTATTTTACAAAGAATTTAAACTCATCTCCTTTAATCCAGATTATGCTAAAGTTATTGGATTGCCAGTTCGTTTTCTAGAGTTTATGTTAGCTACCATAACCGTATTGGCAGTTGCCGTTGGCATACAAGCAGTTGGTGTTGTTTTAATGGCAGCTTTACTCATTACTCCAGCTTCAGGCGCTCGATTTTGGACCGACAAGCTTAGCGTTATGATTTTGATTGCAACGGCATTCGGTGCAATTTCTGGTTTCTTAGGATCTTACATTAGCTACATTGCTCCTGCTATGCCAACGGGACCATGGATCGTGATGTGTTTATCTGTACTAACAATTGGTTCCATTTGGTTTGCGCCAAAAACAGGAATGCTTGCAAAATACAAAGTTCAGAAGGATAATCAACGTAAGATTTTGATTGAAAACGTTTTAAAATTATTTTACCACTTGGGAGAGCGGGGATCAGGTTTTAATAATGAGCGAAGCGTAAAAGACTTATTGGCTACTCGAGATTTAAGAACCAAGGAATTAAAACGGGGACTACGACTCTTAAAAAAGGAAAACTGGTTACGTAAAAAAGGAAATAATTGGTTGATTACACAAAGTGGGTTGAATGAAGCAAAGCGCATAATTAAGTTGCACAGGTTGTGGGAAATGTATTTGAACCAGCGATTAAAGCTGCAACCAGATCACGTGCACAACGATGCAGAAGCAATTGAGCACATTATTACTCCTGAATTAGAAAGACAATTAGAGAAAGAATTGAATTACCCAACCAAGGATCCTCACGAAAGCATAATCCCGTACGCAGAATAATGGAAGCATTTTGGATCATATTAGTTGGCTCGTTAATAGCCGTATCATGTGCCTTATTAGGCTCCTACCTTATTTTGAGAAAAATGGCAATGGTAGGAGATGCCATTTCGCATGCAGTTCTTCCTGGCATTGTAATTGCCTACTTGCTTTCAGGTTCAAGAGAAACGCTACCCATGCTAATTGGCGCTGCCGCTTTGGGCGTTCTAACAACCGTAATTATTGAGCTATTTCATAAAAAATCCAATTTGCAAATGGATGCCTCTATAGGTATAACTTTTACCTGGCTTTTTGCGATAGGAATTATTCTCATCTCATTATTTGCCGGCCAGGTCGATTTAGATCAAGATTGTGTTTTATATGGAGAGATTGCGTACGTACCACTGGACTTATGGATAACAGATAGCGGATACAACATGGGGCCTAGAACAGTTTGGATTGCTTCAGGACTACTACTCTTATTGTTATTATTCATTTGGAAAGGCTATAGAGGATTGTTCATTACAACCTTCAACGAAGAGTTTGCCAAAGCATTGGGAATTGGCGTTGCCTTTTGGCATTACGCGTTAATGGGAGCCGTTTCTTTAACAACTGTTATTTCATTTGAATCTGTTGGAGCGATATTGGTAGTAGCATTATTAATTGTTCCGCCTGCAACAGCATATCTCATAACCACAGATCTTAAAAAAATGCTACTCCTCTCTTCTATTTTTGGAATTTTGAGCGCTATTGGAGGCTACTATTTGGCAGTCTTAATAAATGGTTCCATTGCCGGTGCCATTGCAAGTGTTGCAGGTTTGTTGTTTTTAAGTGTTTGGGTTACAGGTTTGGTAAAGAATAGGGCTTTTAAACTAAATTAGATATTGGATGGAATTCCATGCAACTAATTGATTTTAAAACATGTCTAATAGGAAACCAATGTTATGAAAAGACTCCTACTCTCTTTTAGCTTCATTTTTTGTTCTGCTACTTTATTAGCACAAACCAATTTTATCAACGAAGACTTTAACCTCTCAGCTTCACCTGCAGGCTGGACAACAGCTGCAGTTTCAGGCACAAATAATTGGAACTTTCAAATTGATGGTTCAGCCACACTATCAGGGAATAACAACTTAAACGGCACGCCAATGGCATTTTTTGATGATGATTCTTTAGGAGTAAATTCAAAAAATAATACGGCACAGCTAACAAGTCCAGTTTTTGATAATTCTAGTTCAATTAACTGTTCGTTAACTTTTGAGTATAACTTTAGGCAGTTTCAATTGAACACGGACTCATTCTTTGTACATGTATTTGATGGCACCAACTGGAACACAGTATTTTTTCGATCAACTAACGATTGTGGGAATTATTTGGGTCCATGTTCAGGAAATTTTCCCACTGCCAACATCGACATTTCTGCTTATAAAAATAGCAATTGTCAAATTCGGTTTACCTACCACGACGGCAACGATTGGGGTTGGTATGTTGGAATTGACAATGTTAGAGTTTACGAACCGATTTCAACATCAATTGAAAAAAATGACGAAGAATTTTCGCTTACCTTGTCTCCAAACCCAAGCACTGGAGTATTCAACCTGAACGTATCATCCGAATATATAGGCTCGAAATATAAAATATATGACATAACAGGTTCAATTGTTGCCGTTTCTAAAATTGGTTCTAATCTAACTCAAATTGAATTGAATAATGTAGACAAGGGCATTTACTTCTTTCGCCTAGAAGGAATCAATAAAGTAGAAAAATTAGTGATTCAATAGAAGCAGTTTAACGCAACGAAAAGGCCAAATTGACTCCATTCACTTCTGAGCCTTTATGGCGTATTGTTAAAATGCGTTAAATCCATAATTACTGTTAACGGAATGCTCTCTAATTACGTCTAGAAACTATGAAATTAGTTTTTACTGTACTCTTCATTTGTTTCACTCTAATCAGTCAAGGTCAAGACTATTATATTAAGACACAACCTAGTTTAACAAATCAGAACCAAAACTTACACATAGAATCTCTTGCAGATGGCAATTATGTGGTTGCTGGTTATGGTGGAACCCCTTCTGACAGCACGACTCTATTTGTCAGAAAATACAATGCTTGTGGTATTGAACTATGGGCGAAAGAAATTGCCGATAGTTCAGAACCATTGACATTAGTTGAAATGAACATCGATTCTAATCAGAACATTGTGCTGGTAGGTGGACGAGATTTATACAATGAAAACCCAGCACCCTGCATCATTAAGTTAGATCAATCTGGAAATTTAATCTATTCAAAATTATTGACCTCTACCTTAGGGTATAACTCTTTAATCTATTCAAGTTCCGTTGCACCAAATGGCGACTATTTCCTTTTCGGAATACACCGCTACACAACATCGCCACCCAATAATCATAAATATTACGTTGTCCGCTTAACGCCAAGCGGCACCTTAAAATGGGCAAAAAACCTAAGTGCTTTTGCTTTTGTTTGGGGCAGAATGTCGGCAACCAGAGAAGGCGGTGTTATCGGAAAATTTGGTCGTACTATATTTAAGTTAGACAGTCTTGGGAACAAACAATGGTCAAAGGAATACTCTAATTTAGGAGACTTGATAACGCCCACAGAAACAGATTCTGGCTTTGTGTTTGCGCGTTATTTCATAGGTGCAATTGACCGAGGAAATCTAATGTCTATTCGGCATGATGGCTCATTTCATTGGGCCACCAAATCTTTCTTTAATTTCTTTCCATTCAGAGGAATAACTCGAAAAAATGGCAATGTTTTATACCCGGGAAACAATCATTTCAATGGCCTTTCTGCGGTTTTCCTTGAAGTAGATACTAAAGATGGATCCATTCAAAAATTTCAAGAAATTTCAAATTCTTCCGGTTACTATGCTTCTGACTTGAGCGAGAATAAACAAGGAGAAATTCTGTTTGTAGGACCAGATAATCGCGGCGTTATTCCACACTTGCTAGTTGGGAAATTAAACGATACCCTGTCTGCTTTATCCTGCAATCAAGACACCTTAACAAGAGCATCGGACGCTTACACTGTTGCCTTGCAAGGCGACAGACCATTAACAGTTTTTACAAATACAGATTTAACAACAAGCAATTTTCAAGTTGTCATAAATTCATTACCTAGCTCTTTACGTTTTACTGAATGTGCTTATACCAAGCCAAGAGGGTCTTATGATTTAGGAAAAGATACCATCCTTTGTCGCGGTCAGTCTTTAACCCTTGGTAATCCAAATTCAAATTTTGATTCCTATTATTGGTCTAATGGTTCAAATCGAAAAACGATGGCCATAAATCAAAGTGGGACATACTGGTTGCAAGTAGTTTCTGCTTGCGATACGCTTAGAGACTCTATCAATGTTTCTATTCAAGCTGGCATCCTGTTTCTGATTGGGCCAGATACTGTTGTATGTAGTGATTCTTTGGTTTTAGGTGAAGTATTAGACCCTTCTTTTAATTATCTGTGGTCCACAGGTGAAAAAACAAAAACAATTACAGTTAAAACGACAGGCACGTATTGGGTGGAACATTCTAATAAGTGTCATAGCACAAGAGATAGCATCGATGTGTTATTCAGAAACCCACACGCTCCTATTTATTTGGGAAATGATACTATCGTATGTCCAAAGCAAAACCTCTTTTTGGGTGACATAGCTTCACCTTACGACACCTTTAAATGGTCTGATGGTTCTAGCAAAAAAACACTTCATGTAACTGCACCTGGCAACTATTGGTTGCACGCCACTGAAACTTGCGGTACTTCTAGAGATACCATTCGGATTGATTATTACCCCAATATTGGTTTGGAGCTCGGAAAAGACACCACTATCTGTGTAGGAAATTTATTGGTTCTTGGAATTTCACGAACGCTTAATAACTACAAATGGTCCACAGGCGCTACTACTCCCTTTATCGTAGTTTCTTCAGCTGGAATATATTGGTTAGAAACTCAAACCAATTGCGGACCAGTTAGAGATTCTATTGAGGTACGAATTGAACCGGATTTAAAAAATCCTAATCTTGGAATTGATACCACCATATGCTTTGGTGAAACAATTGAATTAAAGGCAATTGACGGAGTAAATTTTAAATGGTCAACTTCTGAGACTTCCCAATCTATTCAAGTTGGCGAAGGTGTTTATTGGTTGGAATATTTCAATAGATGCGATACCATTCGAGACTCCATCTCTATCATTTACTTTAATGAGTTAACACTAGCAATAAGTCAAAATACTAATACTCTTACTTCAAAAGACACCCTACAATTATGGAACTCTATAGCAAAAGGGTATGTATCTTCTTGGGATTTAGGGGACGGCACCATTAAAACAGGCGATTCAATTTCGCACTCCTACCGCACCTCCGGGAATTATGTAGTTCAATTAACTGTTGTTGACACAAACAACTGTTCTGAAACAGCAACTACAACAATACAAGTATCCCCTTCAACTTTTTTCGCCCCTAATGTATTTACGCCCAACAACGATTTAATAAACGATGAATTCAGGCCCGTTGGAGTGGACATTCAATTCTTCAACATGCAAATATTTAATCGTTGGGGAGATCTAATTTTCTCAGGAAAAAATGTTTCGTGGAATGGAACAAATTCTGAAGGAAAAGAGATGGAAAATGGTGCATATACCTATGTTATCTCTATCGAATTATATGGCGGTAAAAAGCACACATTAAAAGGCGAATTGACGTTGATTCGATAATTTTTCACATTTCTACATTTCATTTGAAAATATTATTACACGCTTGTCACTATTCAATGAAAGAATAAATTTACACTGTTAAAAAACAACTGAATGTACTTGAATCTCGTCTACCACTGTATGAAACTGTCTACCTTATTTGTCCTTGTTTACCTTAGCACTTCATTGGTTGCTCAAAAACAAACTAAAAGAGTTTTATTTATTGGCAATAGTTATACTGGCACCAATAATTTACCCTCGATGTTTGCCAATGTTGCCAACTCCACCAACGATACAATTATCTATGACAATAATACTCCGGGAGGTTATACCTATCAATTGCATACCAGCAATTCTTCAACTTTAGCGAAAATAGCCATTGGCAATTGGGACTATGTTGTTTTGCAAGAACAAAGTCAACTTCCTTCCTTTTCAAATAGCCAAGTACGTACAAATGTATTTCCATTCGCTAGAACGTTAGATAGCTTGATAAACGTCGGTAATTCGTGCGCAGAAACGGTATTTTATATGACTTGGGGAAGAAAAAATGGAGATGCAAGTAATTGTCAATTTTTTGCTCCTTTATGCACTTATCAAGGCATGGACAGCCTTTTAAATTTGAGGTACAGACAACTTGCCGATTCAAATGAAGCGATTGTATCTCCTGTTGGGGCAGTTTGGAATCACATTAGAACAAATTACCCGTTAATTGATTTATACCGTGCAGATGAAAGCCACCCTTCCGTTAAAGGAACATATGCTGCTGCTTGTACTTTCTATGCTAGTGTTTTAAGAAAAGATCCTACGCTAATTACTTTCAATTCAAGTTTATCTGTAATCGAGGCAAATCAAATTAAAGCAGCTGCAAAAGCAGTAGTTTATGATAGTTTACTTGTTTGGCACATTGGCGAATACGATGTAGATGCCTCATATAATCATAGTATTTCAACCAATCAAGTAACATTTACAAGCGATTCTTCTTCCAACAACACGCACTTTTGGGATTTTGGCGATAGCACATTTTCAACTCTTGCAAATCCAGTTAAAACCTATTTATCAAATAGAACTTATCCGATTAAACATTTTATAAGCGATTGTTCTAGTTCCGACAGCATTACTCAATTAATATCTATTGTTTCTACTGGAATTTCTACTAATCAGGGGCATGAGAAAAGAATAATGCTCTTCCCCAACCCTACTAACGGAAGCTTCAACCTAAAAGCTTCAACTGAAATTATTGGCAAACACTATCAAATTTTTGATTTAAAGGGCTCTATTGTCAAAGAAGCAAGAATTTGCGCTACTCAATCTCAAATTGAGTTGATCAATGTTAATCCTGGTATTTATTTCTTTAAAATTGTGGGGACCAACACGGTTGATAAGTTAGTCGTTCAATAAGAGAATTTTATCTTCCAAAAAGATTAATTTCACTACTTGTGATTTTAATCCGTGATTATGAAAAGACGAACCTTTCTTAGTTCAACTGCATTGGCTTCATTAGGTGTATTACTGACAAGATGCGGATTTGCTGCTACATCAGAAGACAAAAATGAAACTCAACTTAATGCTCCTGCAAAAAAGCCTGTGGTCGTTTCCACTTGGATTCATGGCATGCAAGCGAACAAAGCCGCTTGGGCATTACTTTCAACTAAAAAATCTTCTTTAGACGCAGTTGAGCAAGGCGTTCGAATTACTGAATCTGATGCAGAAAATAGAAGTGTTGGTTTAGGCGGCAATCCCGATCGTGATGGTAATGTTACCTTGGATGCTTGTATTATGAATCATGAAAGTGAATGCGGTGCTGTGGCTTACCTTCAAAATATCGAAAATCCTATTTCTGTTGCGCGAAAAGTAATGGAAGACACACCTCATGTGATGTTGGTGGGAAAAGGAGCTGAAGAATTCGCTTATAACCAAGGCTTTCCTAAAAAAGATTTGTTAACAGAAGGTGCCAAAGAAGCCTGGTTGAAATGGAAAGAAAGTGAAGACTTAAAAAAACCTGAAATTAATCACGAAAACCACGACACCATTGGCATGCTTGCCATTGACCAAGATGGTAACCTCTCAGGCGCTTGTACCACTAGCGGTTGGGCCTACAAGTTACCTGGCAGAGTTGGTGATTCACCGATTATTGGAGCAGGCCTATTTGTTGACAATGAAATAGGTGCTGCTTGTGCTACTGGCATGGGCGAAGCTGTTATTCGAATTGCAGGAAGTCATACGGTTGTAGAATTAATGCGCCAAGGAAAAACTCCTAACGAAGCATGTAAATTGGCCGTAGAACGAATTATTTCAAAGCACAAAGACTTGAAAGATTTGCAAGTTGGGTTTTTGGCTCTGAATAAAAATGGAGAAGCCGGAGCATATTCTACTTATGCTGGTTTCAACTACGCCTACACCGACAATGAGAAAGCTGAACTAATTGATGCAGGTTATGAAATGGAATGGTAAACTACTCACTTACATAATTATATCAGTTTCAGTTTCACTTTTAGCATGTGAACAACAAAACACAGTCGAATTTCCCAGCGAACAGAATGTAGACATCATTCCTAAAGTTCAGAAGATTGAAGTAACAGATGGCTTTTTCGAGCTGACGGATACCATTGCTATTTTACCCACTGAATTCTCATTAGAAGCCATTCTAATTTTAACAGATTTTTTTAGAGTGGATTTAGATGATGATGAAACAGCGAAAAAGAGCGAAGTATTCATAAGTATTGAAGAATCTGAATTTAAGCATCTTAATGAATATTCATTACGGATCAATACCGATTCTATACTCCTTCGATCAAACAGTAAAAAAGGCTTACTTCATGGGGTTTCAACCTTGAAGCAACTGCTTTTACTCAATCAGGCCGATGGAAGGTACTTTATTCCTCAACTAGAGATTCAAGATTGGCCCAACTTTCAACACCGTGGTCTCCTACTCGATTGCTCTCGCCATTTATTTGAAAAAGAAGTAATTAAGAAATACATTGACTTGTTGGCCTTGTACAAAATGAATGTATTGCATTGGCATTTAACGGAAGATCAAGCATGGCGAATTGCAATCGACAAATATCCAAAACTAGAATCAATTGCATCTAAAAGAACCGAAACAGATGGTACTGAATACGGGGGAATTTATTCGAAAGCAGACATTCGAGAAATAGTTAAATACGCCTCAAAAAACGGCATTGAAGTAATCCCAGAAATTGAACTCCCCGGTCATTCACAAGCAGCTATTGCTGCATATCCGCATTTGTCTTGTACGGGAAAACAAGTTGAGGTAGCGAACGATTGGGGTGTTTTCAAAGAGATATATTGCGCCGGGAACGATTCTGTTTTTACTTTCTTAGAAGATGTATTAACCGAGGTAATAGACTTATTTCCTTCAAAATACATTCACATTGGTGGCGATGAAGCACCCAAATCAAGATGGGAAGAATGCGACAAGTGTCAGCACAGAATGACAACGGAAAAATTGAAAGACGAACATGAACTGCAATCTTACTTTATCAAACGAATTCAAAAATTCCTACAATCTAAAAATAAACAGATTATTGGTTGGGACGAAATATTGGAAGGCGGATTGGCGGAAGGAGCAATAGTTCAGTCTTGGAGAGGTTTTGATGGTGGGATTAAGGCAGCCTACAACGAAAATCAAGTCATCATGTCTCCTACTTCTCATGCGTACTTAGATTATGATTTAAAGTCCATTAGTTTAGAAAAGATCTACAATTTCAATCCCATTCCTAAGGAATTAGAATCCCAATACCACGATTTTATTATTGGTGGGGAATGTAACATTTGGACCGAACAGGTTCCTGATGAAAAAACCCTTGATCAAAAAGTGTTTCCGAGAATGTTAGGCATGGCAGAAGCATTGTGGAGTGATACTTCGAAAAACTATGCAGACTTTAATCGAAGAGTTCAGAGCCACTACTCTATTTTAGAACAATACAAGGTAACGTATGGAGAAGAAAGTCATCCATTTACCTATGCCACATTTACGAGAAATGACTCTTTATTTGTTGAACTTATTCCGGCTTCAACTAATTTAAAACTAACCTATCAATTTGCTCATGGCAAAAGAAATAACGCGATTGAATATCAAGATCCAATTTTTATTGACTCTAACAAATCTATTCACGTACAAGCGTTTAAAAATGACAAACCCTATTTCTGTGTTCTTGATTTTCCTGTTGCGAAGCACAAAGCAATAGCTGCCAAAGTGAGCTATGAAACAAGTTATAGTCAGTGGTATACTGCTGGCGATTATGATGCATTGGTGAATGGCAAACTAGGTACCTATGATTTTAGAGATGGGAACTGGCAGGGTTTCTGGGGAAATGATATGAAAGTCAAATTAAGATTTGAGAAAGCTCAACAATCAAAAGAAATAAGGATTAACACTTACCAATACAACAACTCTTGGATTTTTATTCCTTCACAAATTGAACTAAGGTATTCTATGGATGGTATCAATTGGAATTCCTTTGGTCCAATTGTAAAATCAGATGTTGATCCTAAAAAAAGAGGCAAGTTCATTCATGAGTTCATCATTTCATCAACCGAAGAAGTGGAGTTCAAATATTTAAAACTATGGGCCAAAAATTTAGGTAAAGTACCTGATTGGCATGAAGCTGCAGGTTCAGATGCTTGGATATTTATTGACGAAATTCAAGTAAAATGACTTTTGAAATTTGTACAGATTCGTTGGATGGAGCAAAAATGGCTGATAAATGCAAGATCAAAAGAATTGAGCTATGTTCTGCCCTGTCTGTTGGTGGCTTAACTCCTAGCCCTTCTCTAACTGCAAAGTGTGCATCAATCAAAACTCTGGAAACACACGTAATGATACGCCCAAGAGAAGGCAATTTTGTTTATTCTGCTGCAGAAATTGAAATCATGTTAAAAGACATTCAATTTCAAGCTGAAGCTGGCGCTAAAGGCGTTGTTTTTGGTTGTCTAACTACTGAAAACACTATAGATATTCAACAGAATATCACTTTAGTGGAAGAAGCTCGTAAATATAAATTACAATGCACCTTTCACCGCGCGTTTGACTTTGTAGCTTCCCATATTGAAGCTTTGGAATCGTTGATTAATATTGGTTTTAATCGAATTTTAACCTCAGGTGGAAAACCAACTGCTCATGAAGGAATAGAGTTGATAGAGCAATTAATTGAAAAGGCAAATGGAGAAATAGAAATTATGGCTGGAAGTGGTGTGAATCCAGCAAATGCAGTAGAATTGGCTTCAACAGGCATAAGTGCATTGCATTTTACTGCACATCACATTACAACCTATCAATTGGGTATGGGGGCCTCAACTAGTCCCAACAAAGAAAAAATCCAATCTATTACTGTTTTGTTCTCATGAAAAAATTGCTCTACCTCCTTATACCTTTGGTCTTAGCTTCTTGCGAAGAAGTGGTCGAACATGAAGTTATTTTTCGATCGAATCAATTGGGTGAACATTGGGAATTTTCCGAATCAGGAAAAAGTAATTGGCTACCGGCAAAAGTCCCAGGTTCTGTGCACATGGATTTATTTAAAAATCAAATCATTGAAGATCCTTTTTTTGAAAACAATGAACACAAACAACGTTGGATAGAGGACAAAAACTGGACCTATAAAACGGAGTTTATCGTCGATAGCTTGAATCTTTCGGCACAGCGAAACAGTCTAAAATTTAATGGCTTAGATACTTATGCTAAAGTGTATCTAAACGATACGCTAATTCTGACCGCCAATAACATGTTTAGAACATGGGAAGTGCCGGTTCATAAATTGCTTCAACTGGGAAAAAATGAATTAAGAATTGACTTTGAATCGCCCATTTTACATAACAAAAAAGCGGTTGAAAACTATCCACACTCCTTGCCATCAGGAAACGAGAGCGAAGCTATTGAAACAAAAGTTTCGAATTTCACTAGAAAAGCTGCCTTCCAGTTTGGTTGGGATTTTGGACCGCGCTTTGTCACTTCAGGAATTTGGCGACCAATTGAGCTCATGGATTGGAATTATGCGCGAATAACCAACGTTTATACCTATACAAAATCCATTGAAGATAATGTGGCGTACATGGAAACGGAGGTCGAAATAGAAGCTATTTCTGAAGGTAAATATGAACTAATAATCGATGGAATTAGACTAGAAAAGGAATTAAAAGCTGGGATGAACGTAGTTAAACATACATTTCAAGTAAGAAATCCTAACCTGTGGACTGTCAAGAATGAAGATCCCCAATACCTGTACAAACAAATCATCTTTCTGACAAAAGAAGGCAAGAAAGCATTTTTCAGTCAAACCGAGTTTGGGATACGAACTATTGAGTTAATTAACGAACCTGATAAAAAAGGAACTTCTTTCTTTTTTAAACTGAATGGAAAGCGAACTTTTATGATGGGCGCCAATTACATTCCTCAAGATATTTTTCTATCTAGAGTTTCACGATCCAAGTATGAAAGGCTGATTCAACAAGCTAAAACAGCGGGCATGAACATGATTCGAGTTTGGGGAGGTGGAGTTTATGAACGAGATTTTTTCTATGACTTATGTGATAAATATGGCATTTTGGTGTGGCAAGATTTTATGTTTGCAGGAAGCCTTTATCCTGAATCTGATGAATTCACAGCCAATGTAACACGAGAAGTAATCGATAATATTATAAGACTAAGAAGTCATCCGTGCTTGGCATTGTGGTGTGGCAACAACGAACAAGAAGTTGCTTGGAAGAATTGGGGTTGGCAAAAGCAGTACAATTATTCTCCAGAAGATTCCACCAAAATTTGGAACTACCAACAGTATTTATTCCGTGATTTGATTCCTAAACTAGTATCAGAACACTCTCCATCCATTGACTACACTCCTACCTCTCCGTTAAGCAATTGGGGAACTGCCGAGAATTTTAAACATGGAAGCATGCATTATTGGGGTGTTTGGCATGGTAAAGAACCTTTTGAAAATTTTGAAAATAATGTCGGTCGATTTATGGTTGAATATGGTTTTCAATCGTTTCCAAGTATTGAAAGCTTTAAAAAGGTGATGCACGACAGCAGCTTGTACCTCAATTCGGTAGCGATGCAAAATCGGCAAAAGAGCTACATTGGGAACGGTTTAATTCAACAGCACATAGAGCAGTATTACGACACTCCTACTTCCTTTGAACAATTTGTACAACTCAGTCAGGAAACCCAGGCAAAAGGCTTAAAAATGGCCATTGATGCACATATTCGAAAGCAAACGCATTGCATGGGCACGCTCTTTTGGCAACTCAACGATTGCTGGCCAGGTCCAAGCTGGTCAATTATTGATTATTATGGGAATGAAAAAGTCGCCTATGACTCTGTGAAAGTGGCGTTTAATTAATTACGAATCTGGGAATGATCAACAGAGAAATAAATAATTACAAATCAATAAATTACGGATTGTTCAATTAAAAGTCATTGCGAATGAAGTGAAACGGAATGTGGCAATCGGTTAATAAGAACCAGATTACTTCGTGCCTCGCAATCCACTATATTACGAATCTGGGAATTACGAATGATTAATTGTGAATCCCTAATTTTTAATCTTAAATTGTTAATTGTCAAATATTAATTTTACACCTTAAATTCGCACGGTGAATCGCATTCCACATTCTTCATTCCACATTCAACATTCAACATTCTACTCCACCAGAATCTCATCTACAAATAACCAAGCATCGTTGCCAACACCCAGGTGCCATTCGCCTATTTTGCCGTAATTCTGTGCTTCTACTTTAACGTATTTTGCTTTTAAAGGCTCTGTGAAACTGAAAATAAAGTCTTGAGTGAAAGCTCCGTATTGCTTTTCTGAGAAGGCATTCTCAATCGTTTCTACATTTTTAAAGTTTTTTCCATCTGTTGAAATTGAAATACTTATTTGCTTTGGATAGAAAATCCACGACTTGATGTCTTGCAACGTTCCAACAGTAACTTTTGAAATACTTTCTACTTCGCCCAAATCGATAATTGCCTCTAAATTCTTGCCCCAATAGCCCTGCCACTGCCCTGTTCTAAAATTCTCGTTGCCGCGTAATAAATCAATTAACCCTTGATCTCCTCCAGCTGAATATTCATTGGCATATTCGGTGTTCAATTGTATTGACCGACCGCCTTTAATTTTTTTGTAATCCACACCTTTTACAACAAAGCTTCTCTTTCCTTTCTTTTCTGCATACGCTTCAAACGCAGTTGATTTGTCAATTACAATTGCATGGTTATACGTCGTAAAGTCTGCATCCCCCACTTTGATGTACAGCTGACTTTTTGTATCGACTGAGGCCAAAGCAATTTCCATGGTTTCGGTAAAAGTTCTGCTTTTTGCAACAAAATATGGTGCCGGAACAATTTGATGTTCAGCAGCTATTGTTGTAATGGGCAAATCTTCAGTTCCCCAATTTACATTTGCCTCTGCGCCCATTTCAAAAACCAACTCTCCCCCTTGCATAATGGATTGATGCTGAAGTTTTGTGCTATTCAAAGTTTCACTATTTAAGCGAGCAGACTGAATGTAAATATTGGATGAACTCAACCCATTTGCCTTCACAACAAATTGATTCCCGTTTTCTAAATTCAATTTTACAGACTCAAAATGTGGCGTTCCAATCACATAATAATCAGCTCCTGGTGTAACGGAATAAAAACCCATCGCACTCAACACATACCAGGCTGACATTTGACCGCAGTCCTCATTCCCACTCAATCCATCTGGAGCATTTTGATATTGCTCCGTTAAAATTTGATGAACCTTTTCCTGTGTTTTATGCGCTTTTCCAATCGAGTTATACAAATACGCCTGTCTCTTATACACATCTCCGAGCCCACGAGACAGGCAGAAATATCGTATGC
>OJDV01000286.1_pt1 | contig 18630 bp, 18 predicted proteins | sample 1592911 | NCBI WGS metagenome assembly OJDV01 (sample SAMN05416860, study PRJEB24817) | seawater metagenome | isolation source: Sea water | place: Canada:Atlantic | collected 2013-11 | reverse complement strand
TCTACACAGAGTAGATCGTCGGCAGCGTCAGATGTGTATAAGAGACAGGATTTACTAGCAACAAATTTGAATTTGCTGCACAAGTATCTGCAATAGCACTTAAAGCTGGAGTATCTTTAGATTCTGAATATCGTGATGGGGTTATAGTAATAACACAAGCTATTGGTGGACTAATGTATGAAGCTTCAGTCGGTGGTCAGAAGTTTAAAACCCATATGATCTATTAAAAAAAATCATACCAAATCGATCAATTCTGAAGCCAATTCCAATGTCTTAAAATTGGGATGTTTAACTTCTTCTGTTACTTTTTCATGTTCCCAAGTAGTATGAAACGGTATATGAATAGCGTAAGAACCGATTTCTAAAACTGGAAGAATATCAGATTTTAATGAATTTCCAATCATTAAAAATTGCTCTGGAGCAATATCCAAATGCTTGATTAACTTTTGATAATTCTTGGGTTGTTTATCACTCATCACTTCTATATGATGAAAGTATTTTTCCAAACCCGATTTAATCAATTTTCGTTCTTGATCCAACAAATCACCTTTGGTAGCCATCACCAAACGGTATTTTTTAGAAAGCTGTTTTAAAGTATCTTCTATGCCATCAATAAGTTCAATGGGCATATTAAGCATTCCTTTACCTATTTCAATCAACTTTGAAACTGTTTCTAGTGGTATTTTCTTATTAGAAATAGTAATGGCTGCTTCAATTAATGAAAGAGCAAAAGGTTTAATTCCATACCCATATAAGGGCAAGTTTTGCATTTCAATTTTATATAAAAGCTGATTGCATTCTTCTTCAGATACATAGTCTTTTAAAAGTTCACAAAAGTCTTTTTCAGCATTTCTAAAATAAGGTTCATTCACCCATAAGGTATCATCTGCATCAAAAGCAATCACTTTTATGTTGGTAAACATTGAAAAGTTATCTTATTAATTTCTTGTACTTAATACGTTTAGGCAATAAGTCCCCACCCAATCGTTTCTTTTTATTCTCTTCATAATCACTAAATCCTCCTTCAAAGAAATAAACTTGACTATCACCTTCAAAAGCTAAAATATGAGTACAAACACGATCTAAAAACCATCTGTCGTGAGAAATAACCACCGCACATCCTGCAAAATTTTCCAGACCTTCTTCCAAAGCACGAAGTGTATTTACATCCAAGTCATTGGTAGGCTCATCTAATAATAAAACGTTTCCTTCTTCTTTAAGGGTCATGGCAAGATGCAATCGATTTCGTTCACCACCCGAAAGCATCGATACTTTTTTATTTTGTTCACTTCCTCCAAAGTTAAAACGACTTAGGTAAGCTCTTGAGTTCACTTGCTTTCCTCCCATCATTATTAATTCTTGACCATCACAGAAGTTTTGCCAAATAGATTTATCTACGTCAATATTCGAATGAGCTTGATCTACATAAGCGATTTGAGCAGTTTCACCAACCGTAAAATCCCCTTTATCAGGATTCTCTTGTCCCATTATCATCTTAAAAATAGTGGTTTTACCAGCTCCATTTGGACCTATAATACCAACGATTCCTGCTTGTGGAAGATTGAAATTTAAATCTTCATATAATAATTTATCACCAAATGCTTTGGACACCCCTTTCGCTTCAATAACATTGGTTCCTAAACGAGGTCCATTAGGAATGTAAATCTCTAATTTTTCGTCCAATTGTTTTTGATCTTGACTCATTAACTTATCATAGTTTTTAAGTCTTGCTTTTTGTTTTGTCTGTCTACCTTTAGCACCTTGACGTACCCAATCCAATTCTCGCTCTAATGTTTTTTGACGCTTAGAAGCAGTTTTACTCTCTTGTGCCAATCGCTTAGATTTTTGATCCAACCAAGAAGAATAATTCCCCTTCCAAGGAATACCTTCTCCTCTGTCCAATTCTAAAATCCAACCGGCTACATTATCCAAAAAGTATCTATCGTGAGTAACCGCAATTACGGTTCCTTTATATTGAGAAAGGTGGTGCTCTAACCAATGTACACTTTCTGCATCCAAGTGATTGGTAGGTTCATCCAATAATAGTACATCTGGCTCTTGTAATAACAACCTACATAAGGCAACTCTTCTACGTTCACCTCCAGACAAGACACTAATTGATGAATCTCCGGGTGGAGTTCTTAGTGCATCCATCGCTATTTCTAACTTGGTATCTAATTCCCAAGCATTTTTCGCATCTATTTCATCTTGAAGTTTTGCCTGTTGATTCATAAGCTCTTCCATTTTATCTGGATTCTCATATACTTCCGGCAAGCCAAACATATCATTAATCTTATTGTACTCGTCTAATATATCAACAACATCTTGTACTCCTTCTTTTACGATTTCAATAACGGTTTTAGAATCATCTAATTTTGGCTCTTGTTCTAAATAACCTACAGAATACCCATCTGCAAATACTACATCACCTCGGTAATTAGTATCTACTCCACCTATAATTTTAAGAAGGGTAGATTTACCACTTCCATTTAATCCTAAAATTCCAATTTTAGCTCCGTAAAAAAAGCTTAAATAGATGTTTTTAAGTACTGGTGTTTGTGCGTTCTGGTATGCTTTGGTAACTCCAGACATGGAGAAAATTACCTTTTTGTCATCTGACATAAAAAAATTATTTGTTGTTAAAAAATATTATTATACTCTACCTTTTAAGGCATTAAAAACCCAAGCTATTGCAAAGAAACCGATACCCACAGTTGCAAAGCCCCAGCCAGCAACATCATCGTATCTAAAAGCCCCAAGACCAATTAATATCAATCCCATTAGAATCATTATAAAGGTAGCCCAAGCTAATACGGTGTTTTTATTCATTCCCATAATTCAGTTTCAGTTATGATTTTCTATTGTAGTTTATAGAAAACTAATTAATTAAATAATTCCGTTAAAATTTAGCGGAAAGACAAATATCGTAATAAAATTGTTTCTACATAGAAAAACAATCTACTTTAATGAACATATAATAAATCGAAAAACAAAAATGATTAAAAGTCATTTTGTACTTTAGCCAAAAGTTATTTTTCTATGGATTTAAACTTCAATAAAAACGAAGATCATAATAAATTATTAAGTTCTGCTTTAAAGCAAAAGCTTGAAAAAGTAAAGCTTGGCGGAGGTAAAATCAGGATTGAAAAACATCATGCCAAGGGAAAAATGACGGCACGAGAACGCATTGATTATTTATTAGATCCAAAAACTAAAAGCATTGAAATAGCTGCTTTTGCTGGAGATAAAATGTACGAGGAACACGGAGGTTGTCCAAGTGGTGGTGTGGTTATAAAAATTGGTTATGTAAGTGGCAAACAATGCATTGTTGTTGCAAATGATGCGACTGTTAAAGCTGGTGCTTGGTTTCCAATAACCGGGAAAAAGAATTTAAGAGCTCAAGAAATATCCATAGAAAACAAATTGCCAATTATATACTTAGTAGATAGTGCGGGGGTTTATCTTCCAATGCAAGATGAAATTTTTCCTGATAAAGAACATTTTGGAAGAATTTTCAGAAATAATGCAGTGATGAGTAGCATGGGAATTACACAAATTTCTGCGGTTATGGGAAGTTGTGTTGCTGGAGGTGCTTATTTACCGATAATGAGTGACGAAGCATTAATTGTAGATAAAACAGGAAGTATCTTTTTAGCGGGTAGTTATTTGGTGAAAGCTGCCATTGGAGAATCCATAGATAATGAAACGCTAGGTGGTGCTTCTACCCATTGTGAAATTAGTGGAGTAACCGATTATAAATCTAAAGATGATAAAGATGCTTTAGATACTATTAAAAACATATTCTCTAAAATTGGAGATTACGAAAAGGCTGGATATAATAGAGAGGAATCTAAAAAACCAAAAAAAAATCCAAAAGAAATATTTGGTATTCTCCCAAAATCAAGAGCAGATCAATATGATATGCGAGAAATTATTATACGTATTGTTGATGATTCTTTATTTGAAGAATATAAGAAAGAATACGGACAGACTATCCTAACAGGATATGCAAGAATTGATGGTTGGGCAGTAGGAATAGTTGCTAACCAAAGAAAATTGGTAAAAACAAAGTCTGGGGAAATGCAATTCGGAGGTGTCATTTATAGCGATAGTGCTGATAAAGCTACTCGATTTATTGCCAATTGTAATCAGAAAAAAATACCATTGGTTTTTCTTCAAGATGTTACCGGTTTTATGGTAGGAAGTAAAAGTGAGCATGGTGGCATTATTAAAGATGGAGCTAAAATGGTAAATGCAGTAAGTAATAGTGTAGTTCCTAAGTTTACCATTGTAATCGGAAACTCTTATGGAGCTGGAAATTATGCGATGTGTGGAAAAGCCTATGACCCTAGGTTAATTGTAGCCTGGCCAAGTGCCGAATTAGCGGTTATGAGTGGTAATAGTGCTGCAAAAGTATTGTTGCAAATTGAAGCAGCATCCTTAAAAAAACAAGGACAAGAAATTACTCCTGAAGTAGAAAAAGAATTATACGATAGAATAAAAGCTCGTTACGATGAGCAAGTTTCTCCTTATTACGCAGCATCAAGAATATGGACGGATGCTATTATAAACCCTCTAGATACCAGAACTTGGATTTCTATGGGTATTGAAGCTGCCAACCACGCTCCTATTGAAAAGAAGTTTAACTTGGGAGTCATACAGGTTTAAACGAAAAATAAAACTCAAGAACAACCTATGAGAGAAATCATATCCTTTATTATTTGTCTTAGCTTTTTAGGTTTTCATTCTTGTGATAAGAAAACGAAACACAATTCGGTTGATGAACTTTCAGAATTAAAAGTAAGACATCAGGTAGATACGATTGGCTTTGTACAGTACGCTTGGCAAATGGATTCTGTGATGGCCCGGATATCTTCCGAAGATAAAATCCCTTCCATCGAAATATACAAAGCCGTCATTTGTCCACACGACGATTATGCGTATGCTGCGGGTTTATACAATACAACTTTAGCCGGTATAAAAGCTAAGACCATCGTTTTAGTTGGTGTAGCACATCGCGCTAGAAATCTCGAACTCGAAAACAAAATAATATTTGGCTCATTTGACCAGTGGGACAGCCCCTATGAAGGGATTAAAATATCGCCATTGCGGGATGAATTGCTTCAGAATTTAAAAAAAGAAACCTACATCGTTCACGATAGTATGATGCAATTGGAGCATTCCTTAGAAGCTATCACACCTTTTCTTCAGAAGAATAACAAAGAAGTTGAAATTTTACCGCTGCTAATTCCTGCAATGACCTTTGATAACATGGAACACTTTTCCGAAGATCTTTCGGAAGCCTTGGGCAATCTTATGACCTCTAAAGGCTTGTCCTACGGAGAAGATATAGCGATTGTTATTTCGAATGACGCAGTGCATTATGGAAGTGAAGGTTGGGGTGGTAGTGATTTAGCACCTTTTGGAACAGACAGCATTGGAAATGAAAAAGCCCGTCAAAAAGACCTAATCATCATTAAAAATAGCCTGGAGAATGAGCTGTATCCTAGCAATATAAAATTATTTAATACGCATACCGTTAGTCAAGATGATTTTAGACAATACGCTTGGGTTTGGTGTGGAAGGTATTCGGTATCTTTTGGTTTATTGTTCGCTAATAAATTGAATCAAAAAATAAATAAATCATACCTCCATGGGAAATTAATTGATTGGAGAAGTAGTCTACACAGCCCGCATATAGAAGTGACAGATATAGGAATGGGACATACTGCAGCCGCAAATTCCAAACATTGGGTTGCTTTCACAGGAATTGGCTATCGATAAACCTCCTACCATTAATAATGAAATGAAGAATCTCTTAATTGAAGCTTTTAAAAACAAGCTGAATCTGAAGCATCTTCAACTTATTACTAATTTTCAGTATCTTTCAAATTCATTAACGAAACCAAGCAGATGAAAAAATTACAAGCATCCATTCTTCTATTATTTCTATTATTCTTTAGTCAAACTATTTTTTCACAAAGCGAAGGTCCTTTTGAACAATTAATTATTCGAGGCGTTACCTTAATTAATGGTAATGGAGCTCCACCTATTGGACCCGTTGATATTGTAGTAGAAAACAACATTATTAAAAAGATAAAGGTCGTTGGATATCCCGGAGTCGATATTGACCCTGAAAAACGTCCGAAATTAAATACAAATGGAAAAGAATTAGACGCAAACGGAATGTATCTTTTACCAGGGTTTATTGATATGCACGGACATATAGGTGGGAAATCTCAAGGTGCAGACTGGGAATATGTTTTTAAATTATGGATGGCTCATGGCATTACAACAGTTAGAGAACCCTCTGGAAGAGGTTTAGATTATGCTTTGGATTTAAAAAATAAAAGTATTAAAAATGAAATCATTGCTCCAAGAATATTAGCTTATACAGGATTTGGATCTGGGAGTGATACTGAAATTACTACCGAAGAACAAGCTCGTGAATGGGTTCGAGATAATGCAAAGAAAGGAGCTGACGGCGTTAAATTTTTTGGAGCAGAGCCTCATATTATGAAGGCAGCTCTAGAAGAAAATAAAAAATTAGGCTTGCGTTCTGCAATGCATCATGCACAAATGAGTGTTGCTAGGTGGAATGTAATGAATTCTGCAAGAGCGGGACTAACAACTTTGGAACATTGGTATGGCTTACCAGAAGCTTTATTTACAGACCAAACCGTACAAAACTACCCTTTAGATTATAATTATAATAACGAACAACATCGCTTTGGAGAAGCTGGTAGGTTATGGAAACAAGCTGCTCCTCCCCATTCTGATCGTTGGAATGAGGTAATGAACGAATTAATTGAATTGGACTTTACCTTGGATCCAACTTTTAATATTTATGAGGCAAGTAGAGATCTTCAAAGAGCAAGAAGAGCAGAATGGCACGAAGACTATACCTTACCTTCTTTATGGAAGTTTTATCAACCTAGCAAAATTAGTCATGGTTCGTATTGGCATTTCTGGGGTACTGAAGAAGAAGTAGCTTGGAAAGAAAATTATAGGTTATGGATGGCTTTTATAAATGAATATAAAAACAGAGGCGGTAGAGTAACAGCAGGATCAGACTCAGGCTTTATTTTTCAATTATATGGCTTTGCATATGTGAGAGAATTAGAGTTGTTAAGAGAAGCTGGTTTTCATCCTTTAGAAGTTATTAGAGCTGCTACTTTAAATGGTGCCGAAGCGCTTGGAATGGAAAGTAAAATTGGATCTGTAGAAGTTGGAAAATATGCAGATTTTGTTATCGTTGAGGAGAACCCTTTATCCAATCTAAAAGTATTGTATGGTACTGGAGCCATTAAACTTACGGAAGATAATGAAGTAATAAGAGTTGGCGGAGTAAAATATACCATAAAAGACGGTATTATTTATGATGCCAAACAACTTTTAAAAGATGTTAAGAATATGGTAGACGAAGCAAAAATCAAAGAGAATTTTAATTTAGTACAACCGGGAATAAAAGAAGATTAGAAAGATTAATAACTGATTTTTTTTATCTCTTCTTGTCTTCCATTTATGTATCTAAATCCGTTTTTTCCATAAAAACCATCTTCTTCCAACATGATGCGAATGTCTTTATTCCATTCTTTAATTTCGACAGTAGCATTTAGCTCAATAGCATAAACAGTGTTATAGTACAAAGGATAGTCTCCAGTTCCTGGAACCCCTCCTTGAGAATCCCACATCCCAATAGTAGGTCCACCACTATGACCATAAACTCCTAAAGGATGCGTATAAATGGAAGGCCTCAATCCTTCATTTTTTGCTTCCTTTAAAGATTTTAAAAGTATTTGATTTCCTGTTTGACCTTTTACAAAATTGTTAGTGAATAGGTCCTGAACTCGATTGCCTTTCTTAAAGGCTTCGGAAAGAAATTTAGGAACCTCAGCTTCACTTTCTTTTAAAACATATGCGTGTTGCTGACAATCGGTGTTTAAACCTATATAAGTGATTCCAAAATCACAATGCAACAAATCGCCCGGGATGATTAATTTTTCCTCCTCCCCTTTAGAAAAGGAATAAATATGACTTTTTAACTCCTCATTATTTCTTTGAACATCTACGGTTGGATGAAACCAAGTTTCCAAGCCCATATCGGTTACTTTTTGACGCATCCACCATACAACATCGTCTGTCGTGGTTTTTCCCGGACTAATCACTTTACTAGAAAAAGCTTCATCAATAATATCATGTGTTATTTGTACTAAAGTTGGATACAAGTCCATTTCTTTTTGTGACCTTGTTTCGATCCAAGCAATTGAAAGGTTTTCAGCAGAAACCAATTTATTTACATAATTTTGAGGCAGTGCTTTTTTAAATTCTGAATAATCTGTTTGAACCAATCCGTCTGCAATTCCAAAATTTTCAGAAATATTAATTCCAATCTTTTTTGGGTTTCTGGTTTTTATAATTTCAACCAATGCTTTCCATTGATCGGGTTGCTCTTCTTTATTCCAAGCAGAAGTAATGTTTTTTCCGATATCATACCTTGCAACCGCCAATTTTTCAAAAGTATTTTCTTCTTTATTTCGATAAAAGACAATAATCGTTCTCCTTCTTGCATTTAGCCATTCTGCTGGCAACATAGACCGCATTACTGGGTCTTCATTATACTCACGTGAAATTAGAACCCACATATCAATCTCACTTCTATCCATCAATTCCGGTAGTAAGTTATTAAATCGATCGGCTAATAGTTCATCTTTTAATAGTGCTCTGTCTTTTTCAGAGAGTACTTGTGCAGATAAGGTAAAAGAAACTAAAAAAAATAAAAAGTAGATATATTTCATCACAAAAAATTAAGTATCCCAATGTAACAAAATGTGGTTGATAATAAAAACCTATTTTTTATAATTCTGTAATGAATTTAATATTTCTTTTCTTTTAATTTTTCCAGTTTCAGTAAATGGAAATTTTGAAAAAGAATATATTTTTTTGGGGCGCTCATAGTTTGTTAAAGCTAAAAAAGCCTCTTTAAAATTGGGTATTTCCTTAGACGTGTTTTCTTCTAAAACCAAAATCAATTGTTCTCCCAATGCATCATTTTTTTCAGAAGCTATTATAAATGGACGGTTTATAAAGGAAGCTAATTTTGCTTCAATTTGCTCCGGAAATAACTTAACACCACCACTGTTTACAACATTGTCTATTCTTCCTAAATATTCAAAAGAGGTTGGTGAAATCAATCTCACCATATCATTTGTATGCACCTTATTTTCTGAAACTTCTGAAGCTTCAATCGTCAAACAATTTCTATCATCAACAGAAAACTTAACATTAGGTAAGGCTGTATAATCCGTTGTTTTTGCCAAACCATTTATTCTTCTTACTGCAATATGGGTAATGGTTTCTGTCATCCCATAGGTAGCAAAAACCTCGGTATCGACCTCTTGTAATCGATTGTTTAATTCCTTAGAAATGGAGCCTCCACCAATGATTAGTTTTTTTATTTTATTTAATGAATTTATGGAATAATGCACTTGATAAGGTACCATAGCTACAAAATCGTAATCATTATCGTATTGTGTAACAGCATCTTTTTCTGGAGCTACAATATGAAGATTCCAACCTAAAGTCATTGCTCTAACCAACATCATTTTTCCAGCAATATAGTTGGAAGGCAAACACAATAATGCGGTCGTATTTTCTGCAAGTTTAAAAAAAGTGCCTGTCGCTTTTGCACTATTAATCATTTTGTGTTTTGAAAGCTCTATAACTTTAGGTGCTCCCGTAGATCCAGAAGTTCTAACCAAAACGGTCTCCTTACTATCTAACCATTCTTGAATAAATTTACCAATACTAATCTCGTAATGAGCTCCAGAATTTATTAAATCCTTAGCAATTTCATACAGGCCGTCTGACTGATATGGCAAACCATTTAGTTTAAAGGTTGGATGAATATATTTCCAGGGAGTTTTCAAAATAAATTTTGCTTATTCTTCAATTTTAATAGTTTCTACAGGTGGGTTTACGCTACCCAATAGTTTTTCTTTCCAATTGGTCCATTTGTATTTCCAAGCCATTATCGCTAATAATATTGGGTAAATAATAAATACAGGCATCGCCACTTCGATCCCGGTACTAGGCTCTGATAAATCTAATAAAATAGAATTGGTTTGGAACACTGTCCAGTCTGTAGTAACTAATAAAGCAATGATCATATTAGTTCCTGCATGAAAACCCAAAGCTAGTTCCATACCTTCATCCATCAATGTAATAATTCCTAAGAAAAAACCAGTACCGATATAAAAGACCATAGCAATGTTTCCAATCTTATCAACCTCAGGGTTAAAAAAATGCAATCCTCCAAAAATAAAGGAAGTTATAAGTAATGGAACCCATTTATTTCTTGCAGCAATTCCCATTCCTTGCATTAAATAGCCTCTAAAAAAGTATTCTTCAAAACTAGTTTGTATGGGTATAAAAATAATCACTATAACAAACATAATTAAAAAAGGAAACCACTCAAATTGCACTACATAATTCTCAGGATTGCTATTAAAATCTAATACTGTGGTAAGGATTGATAAAAAAGCGATTAATCCAAATCCGAAGAAAAAACGCCCCCAATCCATTTTTTTTCTTGAGGTTGTTAGTTGTAGTAATGTTTGATTGTGTAAAAACTTAATAACTAAAAGTAAAGCAATAAATCCTCCTATAAATGTAGCCATTATTAAAAACAAATAAAGGTTGCTTTTTTCAGGAAATAAAGAAGCAAAAGCTGATTCACTAGCACTCATAAATTCAGATAAGTTTTCTGCATGTAAGTATGAAACTAACGTTAAAGGTATGGCTCCAATTAACTGCCAGCCAATTAAAAATATAATTAATGTTCCAACTACATAACGCCACCCGTCATGTTTAAATTTAAATGCTTGAGCTATGTACATAGGTTGTTAGATTGTAAGTTTTTTTAAATTCCATTTTAAATTAGTATTGTAAAGAAGAGTTCCGCTATAAACTTCCAATGGGGAATCAATATTATTTGTAAAAAGGCTCCCAGTTCCCAGTCCTTGTGGCAAATTACTTTTTTTCGAAAAAGTATATTGTGCAATTGCATTTAATCCAATATTACTTTCCAATGCAGAAGTAATCCACCAATCTATATTTTTGTTTTCAGCTAAGGAAATCCAATCATCACTTCCCTTAAACCCTCCTATTAAACTAGGTTTTAAAATAATATATTGCGGATTAATGGTATTTAATAAGTTGTTTTTATCTTTTTCTGAAAAAACTCCAATAAGCTCCTCATCCAATGCAATGGCTAAAGGTGTTTCTTCACAAAGTCTTGCCATTTCTTGCCATTGTCCTTGCTTAATGGGCTGTTCTATGGAATGCATTTCTAATTCGGAAAGCCATTTTAATTTTTCCAATGCTTCTGAAGCTGAAAAAGCACCATTTGCATCTACCCGTAATTCGATATCTGAAGAGGAGTATTCTTTTCGAATGGATTTTAATAAATTTAATTCTGTATTAAAATCAATCGCTCCAATTTTCATTTTTATACAACGGAAACCTTGACTTATTTTATCGGAAACTTGTTGCTTCATAAAAGCTTCATCTCCCATCCAAACCAATCCGTTTATTGGAATCTGACTTTGGCCTTTAGAAAGTTCTGAAGGATAGATATCAAATTGATTTTCAGAAACCAATGATTTAAATGCTGTTTCAATACCAATTTGTATGGATGGATATTCAGTCAATTTATCATATAAAGTCTTTTCACCTAAACCAATGTGATTGCATACCCACTGTAATTTCGTTTCATAATCTGGAAGATCGTCTACACTTAACCCTCTAAACAAAGCACACTCACCTATTCCTATTTTCTCTTCATTTTTTATGATAAGAAAATACGTGTCTTTCGTTTTTAAAACACCTCTAGACGTACCGCTAGGTTGCTTAAAATTTAATATGTATTTTTTGAAAAAAGCTGTTACCATTTAATTTTGCTTTTTAGAAATTATAATTCCAATGATTCTCCAATTTCTAATAACATTAAATCTTTTTCAGCATCAAAGAATTTCTTTTTTGCTTCTTCATGGTTGATTTCTATAAATCCAAAAGTGTCAAAATGCACACCCAATACTTTTTCACATTCTACAAAATCACTAGCTAAAATGGCATCATCAATTCCCATCGTAAAATTATCTCCAATTGGAAGAATGGCTAGATCTAATTTTGTTTGCAAGGGTATTAATTTCATATCCATAGATAGAGCCGTGTCTCCAGCAATGTAAATGTTTTTATGCTCTCCTTCTATTACAAACCCTCCAGGTTGCCCTCCATAACTTCCATCAGGAAAAGAACTAGTGTGAACAGCATTCACATATTTTAAATTACCAAAATCAAATTTCCAATTTCCACCATGATTCATTGGATGCACCTCAAAACCTTTTGCTTGATAATGCATTGCAATTTCAAAATTACTTACAATTTTAGCATTTGTGTTTTTTGCAATTGCTTCAGCATCTAAAATATGATCTTCATGAGCATGAGTTAACAAGATATAGTCTGCTTTTAATTTTTGGATATCCACTTTATCTTTTGATAAAGGATTGCCAGAAATAAATGGGTCCACTAGTATGTGTTTACCTGAAACTTCTATAGCTAAAGTGTTGTGTCCGTAAAATGTGATTTTCATAAGATGATTTTTAATGAAAGAATCCAAACAGTATCGCAAACAAAAAAGTGCTTAATGCAACCTTTTTTAATTCACTATCTAATAATTTAGGTTCTCTATTTTTATAAACGGTTACTAAGTTAATTATTAATGGTATAAATGCTATTAAAAAAGTAAATTGACTGATTGATTGAAAGTTTATTAAGGTATAAAACACTGCTAAAACCAATGATAAACCTATTAAAACATAATGATACACTTTTGCTTTTGAGCTACCTAATTTAACAACCAATGTGTTTTTTTGATTTTTAGCATCGTTTTCAATATCACGCATATTATTTAAATTAAGTACTGCCATACTTAACAAACCAATTGTAGAAGCGGGTATTATAAATTCCCATTTTAATTGATGGATAAATAAATAAGAACTACCTAAAACACTAAGCAATCCAAAAAACAGAAACACAAAAACATCTCCAAAACCCGTATATCCATAAGCATTCTCACCAACGGTATATTTTATGGCAGCAACTACAGAAGCTATTCCAAGTATAAAAAACAGTAGAGAATGTAAAAAATCTTCACTTCCAAAAGCTTGATAAATCAGTATAATTGCAATCAACAATGTAATTATGACCGTTACTAGAATGGCAGTTTTCATTTGTTTAGGTGAAATAATACCCGAAGCTACCAGACGTTTTTCACCGTCTCTATGATCATCGGTTCCTTTAACTCCATCTCCATAATCGTTTGCGAAATTTGAAAGTACCTGAAAACCTATAGTGGTTAATATAGCAAGCCAAAATATGGGAGATTTCCAAAATAAATTTTCAATAGCTAATGAAGATCCAACTATAATACCAGATATCGACAAAGGTAAGGTTCTTAATCGTGCAGCAGATATCCAGGCTTTTAAATTCGGCATTAAATTTATTCTTTTTACAAAAGTACATTTAAAAAATTATTTTGTACTTTTAAATTGCCCCAAACAAAAATATTATGAGCGTTTTTAATAAATATGATTTAGGATTATTGGTATTAAGAGTAGGGTTCTCTGTTTTCTTATTACTTCACGGGATTGAAAAATTAGAAATGGCACTCACTTCTAAAATAAGTTTTGCAGACCCTATAGGTTTAGGATCAACGACGTCATTAGTTTTAGTGTTATTTGCTGAGGTTTTTTGCACCCTATTCATTATCATAGGCTTTAAAGTTAGATGGGCCAGTATCCCTCCAATTATATTAATGCTAGTGGCCGTTTTTATAGTACATAGTAATGCTCCAATTATGGAAAGAGAGCTAGCCATATTGTATTTAGTTGCGTTTTCAGCTATTGGTATTATGGGAAGCGGAAAATATGCTATTAATAAGTAGGCTATCCAACAACGGAAACTAATAGCTCTTTTAATAAATCTGCTTGAGTTAAATTTGCACCAACACCTTTGCTTTTTACATCAATCTCTCTAATGGAAGCAATAATAGAACTAATTCGTCTCATTGGGTAATTACGCGCAGCAACTTCATAATCTTTAATAAAAAATGGATGTACCCCCAAAGCTTTGGGTGCTTGAGATTTATTAGCTAAGGCATGGTATTTCATCACTTTAGAAAAGAAACCAAAAAGTGTTGAAACTGTCACAACCGTTGGATGGTTTTTTGGGTCGTGAGCAAAATACTGAATAATGCCAAAGGCCTTTTTAGTATTTCTATGTGCCAAGGCATTTAATAACTCAAAATTATTATAATCTTTACTAATCCCAATGTTGCTTTCTATAATTTGAGCAGATATCTGCTCACTAGGTTTTACAATTAATTGTAATTTATCTAATTCATTATTAATTTTACCCAAATCGTTTCCTAAAAACTCAACCAACATCTGGGAAGCTTTTGGAGAAATGGTATATCCTTTACCTGCTAGAACTCTTCTTATCCAATCGGGAATTTGATTGTCGTAGATTTTTTTACTTTCAAAAATCACCCCATTCTTTTCAATGGCCTTATAGATTTTCTTTCTTTTATCTAACTTTTTATATTTATAACAAAAGACCAAAACCGTTGAAGGTTGAGGGTTTTCTGCATAGGAAACTAAGTTATCTAAAGTTCTAGATAAATCTTGTGCTTCCTTAACGATGACCACTTGACGTTCAGCCATCATAGGAAACCGTTTAGCAGTACTCACTAAATCTTCAATTTTCACATCACGTCCATAAAAAACAGTTTGATTAAACCCTTTTTCTTCCTCAGACAGTACGTTTTCTTCAATAAATTTAGAAAGTGCATCGATATAGTACGCCTCCTCTCCCATTAAAAAATAGATAGGTTTAATATCCCCTTTTTTAATGTTGGAAACAATATGTTTAACTTTGTCTAAAGGCACTTTTTATATTTAATGTTAAATTTATATTTCGAAAATAATTACATTGCAACGTGCAAAACCTCAACTTCCCTAAATATAATTTTCGATTCAAAAGTAACGAAAATAAAACGTTGATTTTTGATATTATCCGAAAAAAGTTTGTGGTATTAACTCCCGAAGAATGGGTTCGACAACATAACATTCATTTTTTAATTTCAGAAAAGAAATACCCAATTTCTCTAATTAATATTGAAAAACAATTACAATTAAACGATACTGTCAAACGATATGACATTGTTGTATTTAACAAAGACGGAAGTATACAGATAATTGTAGAATGTAAAGCTCCTTCGATTAAAATAAGTCAACAAACTTTCGATCAGATTGCTCGTTATAATTTAGTTTTAAAATCAGAATTTTTGATGGTTACCAATGGCTTGGAACATTATTTTTGCAAAATGGATTTAGAAAATGAAAAATATCTTTTTTTAAAGGATTTGCCCAATTATAAAAAATCTTAATTTTTAACTGTTCTAGGGTCTTGCCTATAGAAAAATAATATTTTACTTTGCACTTATGAAAGTTGCTGTTGTTATTCTTAATTGGAATGGAAAAAAATTATTAGAACAATTTTTACCTTCTGTTATTAATAATTCAGAAAAAGAAGCAACTATATATGTTGCCGACAATGCTTCTACAGATGATTCTGTCTCTTTTGTGAATCATAATTACCCTTCTATTAAAATTATTCAGAATAAAACAAATGGTGGCTATGCAAAAGGTTATAATGACGCGTTAAAAAATTTATCTGAAGACTTATTCATTTTATTAAATAGTGATGTAGAAGTAAGTACCAATTGGTTAATCCCCATCATTTCTGAATTTAAAAATGACCCCAATTTAGTAGCCGCACAACCCAAAATATTAGATTATAATAATCGAAACTATTTTGAATATGCTGGTGCTGCTGGTGGTTTTATAGATCAATTAGGCTACCCATATTGTAGAGGTAGAGTATTTAATACCTTAGAAAAAGATGAAGGGCAGTACAACGATGTTATTCCAGTATTTTGGGCAACAGGTGCCTGCTTAATTGTAAGAAATCAATCCTATAAAGATATAAATGGATTGGATGAAGTTTTTTTTACTCATCAAGAAGAAATAGATTTATGTTGGAGACTACAAGCCCAAGGTGGAATTATTAAATATATTGGTAATTCTACTGTTTATCATGTTGGTGGCGCTACACTTTCGTCTTATAATTCAAAAAAAACATTCTACAATTTCAGGAATTCATTACTAATGTTGCTTAAAAATGTGAATAGTTCCAAAGTTTGGTTGTTAATATTCACAAGGATGGTATTAGATGGTATAGCAGGTATTCAGTTTTTATTTAAAGGAAAATGGAAACATACACTAGCTATTATTAAAGCTCATTTTAGTTTTTATAGCCTAATCCCTAAATACTTAGAAAAACGTAATAAAAATACTACACAATTTAAGTATTATAGTATTAAATCGATTGTTTGGAATTATTTTATTAGAAAAAACCGTACATTTAAACAACTAAAATAATTGTATTAAAAAAACACTAATTTTTTTTTTACTATACTTTGTTTTAATAATTTTGAATAATATTTAAACTGAAATATAATTATGAAAAAATTCCTAATACTAGTAGCCTGCTCTAGTTTATTTTTGACTTCATGTGTATCAAATAAAAAATACGCAGAATTAGAAGGTAAACAAAAAACAACGCAAGATTTATTAAATACTTGTACCGTAAAGCTTAATAGTTGCGAGTCTGATAAATCTGCAGCTAATGCTCGTGTTGCTTCTTTAGAAGAACAAGTAAACGACTTAAAAAAAGACAAAGAGGATTTAAAAATGTTTACAAAACAAGGAGGAGATAACCTTGAAAAAACTTTAGAAAGTCTTAAAGAGAAAGACCTTAAAATCACAAGACTACAAGACGCCTTAACACAAAAAGATAGTGTAACTCTTGCCTTAGTTACAAGCCTTAAAAAGGAAGTTGGGCTAGATGATGAGGATATTGAGATTAATGTTGAAAAAGGTGTGGTGTTTATTTCTTTAAGTGACAAAGTGTTATTTAAAAGCGGAAGCTACAACTTATCCTCAAGAGCTAATGAAATTCTTGGAAAAGTAGCTACTGTAATCAATGGTAAACCAGACTTTGAAGCATTAGTAGAAGGTCACACAGATAACGACCCTTATAAGAGTGGTGTATTAATTGACAACTGGGATTTAAGCGCAAAACGTTCTACTGCCGTTGTAAGAAGACTAGTGGAGCTTGGAGCAAATCCTGCTCAAATGATTGCTGCTGGACGAAGTGAATTTGTACCTTTAGTACCTAATGATAGTGCTGCAAACAAATCAACTAACCGTAGAACAAAAATCTATATTTTACCGAAAATTGATCAATTCTATGAAATGATTGAAAATGAAATGAAAAATCTTTCAGAGGGTGAAGCGGTTGTTCCAGAAGAAGGAAACTAAAACTAATAAGATATATAAATAAAAAACCCAGCATAAAGCTGGGTTTTTTATTTATATACTATTCTTTATCATACTTCTAAACTTCCTTTACCTTCTCTTATCAGTTCGGGTTCCTCACCGCAAAGGTTTATTACTGTTGAAGGAATATTACCACCATATCCACCATCAATAACAACATCTACTAACTTATCCCACTTTTCAAGTATTAAGCCTGGGTCTGTTGTGTATTCGATGATATCATCATCATCTTTTATAGAAGTAGTAATAATTGGGTTCCCTAGTTCTTTAACTATTGCCAAAACAATGTTGTTATCTGGAACTCTAATTCCAACTTCTTTTTTCTTTTTAAAGACTTTTGGTAAATTATTATTTCCAGGTAAAATAAAAGTATAAGGTCCAGGAAGTGCTCTTTTTAATATTTTAAAGGTTTGCGTATTTATCTGTTTAACATAATCTGATAAATTACTTAGATCCTCACAAATAAAAGAAAAATTTGCTTTTTCTAGTTTGACACCCTTTATTCTGGCTACTTTCTCTAATGCCTTATTATTTGTGATATCACAACCTAAGCCATAAACTGTATCACTAGGAAAAATTACCAAGCCTCCTTTTTTAAGGACTTCAACTACTTCCCGAATAGCTTTAGGGTTTGGATTATCCTCATATATTTTAATTAATTCTGCCATAAAAAAATACTAATTATTTATTCTAATACCTTCAACTTTGCAAATCTCAGTAGGAGTTTTTTAAGCCCTCCATTTGTGAAATTGATTTCTGCTTTAGTATCTGCTCCTACTCCTTCAATTTTTGTTATTCTTCCTTTTCCAAAACGAACATGCTCTACCATAGTTCCTATAGATAGATTTAACTCCTTTAAATTAATATTTTTTTCTGCAGAACTAGTTACAGGTTTAATTCTTCTTAATTTTCTAAGATTAGGGTCTGATGAACTTTTGGGTGCTGTTCCAGATTGAGGCTTTCGAAGTCTTAGTTTACTCTTATCTACCTCATCAAAAATATCAACATCTAATAAGGGTTTATAACGATGTTCTGTTATGGGAGTTAAATATTCTATATACCTGTCTCTTATACACATCTCCGAGCCCACGAGACAGGCAGAAATCTC